>WNGG01000505.1_pt1 | contig 45303 bp, 39 predicted proteins | sample 5400661 | NCBI WGS metagenome assembly WNGG01 (sample SAMN13153372, study PRJNA577476) | soil metagenome | isolation source: 100 cm soil or saprolite under Garry oak tree replicate 1 | place: USA:California | collected 2016-06-15 | reverse complement strand
CCTCGCCCCGCCAGCCCCGCCAGCCTCAGCCATCCCCTCAGCCCCGTCTGTTCCCGCGCCTGAGCCGGCTCGGTGCCACATCGAGCCGGCTATAGCCGGCTCGGTGCCACATCGAGCCGGCCGCGGCGGTCCCGCGGCGGGGGAGGCGCTCCTCGCGTGCGACGGCATCGGCAAGGACTACGGTGGCCTGACCGTGCTGGACGGCGTCACGCTGACGCTGCCGGCCCGCGGGCTGTTCGGCCTGTGCGGGCCGAACGGCGCGGGCAAGTCCACGCTGCTCGGCATCGTCGGGGGCAGCGTGCGGCCGGACCGCGGCCGGGTCCTGCTCGACGGCGCCGACGTGACCAGGCTGCCGCCGCAGCAGCGCTTCCACCTGGGGGTCAGCCGGACCTTCCAGGCGGTGCACCTGATCCGCGGCCGCACCGTGCTGGACAACGTGGCGGTCGCCTGCCTGACCTCGCACCGGTCCGGCCTGGTGTCCCGCCTGTTGCGCAGCGAGCTGGCCCAGGCCCGGGAGCAGGCCGGGCGAACCCTGGCCCGCCTCGGCATGACCGCGCTGAGCGGCCGGGACGTTTCCTCGCTGACGCTGGAGAGCCAGCGGATGGTCGAGCTCGCCCGGGCCATCGCGGCCCGGCCCCGGCTGCTGCTGCTCGACGAGCCCGCCTCCGGGCTGAGCGAGGGCGAACGCCAGCGGCTCGGCGAGCTGCTCCGCGACCTGGCCGAACTGACCTGCGTGCTGCTGGTGGGACACGACCTGGACCTGGTCGCGCAGATCAGCCAGCGGATCTTCGTCCTGGCCGGGGGGCGGCTCGTCTTCGACGGCGGCCCCGCGGATTTCCGGGCTTCACCCCTCGTGAATTCGCTCCTCGTGGGCCTCTAGGAGGTTGAGTACCTTGCTACGAAGACGGACCATCGTCCCCCTCGCCACCGCCGCGCTGCTGGCCGGCGTCCTGGCTGCGTGCAGCTCGAGCTCGCCGTCCGGCACCGCCGGCGGTGCGGCCGCGAAGTCGCCGATCGTCGCCTGCGGCGACCTGGCCCTGGCCGGTCCGTACGCCCAGATCGGCGAGACCGACAACTGGGGCGCGACGGCGTACTTCCATCACGTCAACGCGACCGGCGGCATCCTCGGCCACAAGGTCAAGTACATGGTGTTCAACAACCAGTCCTCCGCGTCCGAGTCCGAGCTGATCGCCCGCAAGTGCATCCTGACCTACCATGCCCAGTTCATCGTCGGCCCGGAGTCGGGCGCCGACACCGAGGCCGCCCTGCCGATCGCGATCGCCTACCACACCATCTTGATCAGCCTGTCCTCCGGCTGGCAGACCAACGGCTACCCGGCCAGCGAGCTCACCTCCTGGGGCTTCCCCGGCTTCTACGACGTGTTCTACGAGGACCAGCTGGCCTCGGTGCAGCAGCTCATCGTGCCCAGGCACTACACCCGGGTGGCGCTGCTCGAGGACAACTGCGGTTCGGTCTGCCTGGCCAACCAGGGCACCGTGCAGAAGCTGGCGGCCCAGTACGGCTTCAAGCTGGTCTCCACCCAGATCGACCAGGTCGGGGCCACCGATGTCACTCCGCAGGTGCTCGCCATGCTCGCCGCCAAGCCGCAGATCATCCTGTTCGGCCTGGTCCCGGGCACCGATTCGATCACCGCGATCCGCGCCATCCGGGCGCAGAGCGCGAACATCCCGATCAGCGAATGCTCCGCGTGCGAGCTGCCCAGCTTCGTCGCCGCGGCCGGCGGGGCCTCGCTCATGCACAACATCTACATCCTCGGCTCGATGCAGTCCTGGCTGAACGCCGCCTCGCAGGGTACCTCGGCGGAGTCCAGGCAGACCGCGGCCGGGCTGAAGGAGTACTTCGCCGGCATGAAGGCGGCCGGCTACACCAGCGAGAACCAGCTGGACAACAGCCAGGAGGGCTGGGACGCCGGCCTGGAGATCAACTGGGCGGTGACCGGCGCCGGGACGCTCGACGAGACGGCGGTCATGCGCAAGCTCCAGCACCTGAACATCAACACGCTGGGCATCGTGTGGTCGCGCACCCCCGCCGACTACGAGAACATCACGCAGGTGCTCGCCGCGATGGAGATCATCGCCCCCGACGGTACCGTCACCCTCTACAACGCCAGCAAGTAGCCCCGCGGTGCCCTGGCCCTCACAGCGGAAGCCCGGCTTCTAGCAGGGCCAGGGCCTGGTCGATGCGCCCGAACAGGTTCTCGAGGTCCTGCGGGTCGCTTGACCAGCCCTCCCATGGCAGCGTGAGCGCCATCATGACGCCGATGATCGCGCCGGCGGTGGTCCGGACGGCGAGGTCGTCGGCCGGGCGGTCGGCCCGCTTGGCCAGGGCCTCGCCGATGATCCCGATGGTGCGGGCGAACTCGTCCATGGCCCGGGCCCGGACTTCCGGCACGGTCACGGTGAGGGCGGTGGTCTCCCTGATCAGGTCGAGGTCGGCCTGGGTGTAGGAGCCGAACGCGTCTGCGATCGCCTCCCGGACCGCGCGGAGCGGGCTGAGGTCGGCCGGCTGCCGCTCCAGTGCCTCGATCATCCGGGTGTCCATGTCGTCTTGCAGGACCACGTCTTCCTTGGTGGGGAAGGCCGCCGCGATCTGCTCCACCGTGGTGCGCTGGTATCCCTGCTCGCGGTACAGCCGGAGCGCGTGCTCCCTGATGGCAGCACGCGTCCGGGCCTTCTTCCGCTCGCGCAAGCCGTCCGGCCGGTCCTGGCTCACGCCGGCGATCCCTGTCACGTTCCTCATTCTGCCCGTTCCCGGCCGCTTTCACCGCCAGCGACGTGTACCGGGACGGCCGGCAGCCCTGCTGATGCGGCGCTGCAACGGCGGCGGACCTACCCGGTGCCCGCCCGGACCGGCTGGTCAGGCTCAGAGCGGAAGCCCGGCTTCCAGCAGGGCCAGGGCCTGGTCGATCCGCTCGAACGCTTCCTCGATGGTCCGCCGGTCGGCGGACCAGCTCTCCCACGGCATCGTGATCGACATGATGACGCCGATGATCGCGCCGGCGGCCGTGCGGACGGCCATGTCGTCCGCCGGGCGCACGGCCGCCGCGATCTGCTCCACCGTGGTGCGCTGGTATCCCTGCTCGCGGTACAGCCGGAGCGCGTGCTCCCTGATGGCAGCACGCGTCCGGGCCTTCTTCCGCTCGCGCAAGCCGTCCGGCCGGTCCTGGCTCACGCCGGGAACCTCTGTCACGCTTCCCATTCTTCTCGCTTCGCGCCGCTTTCACCGGCACTGATGTCCACCGTGGCGGGGACCCCTGGCACAGCGGCCGCCGCGTCGGTCCCGGCGGTCCCTTCCGCCCGGCGCGGCAGGAAGATGACCGCGAGGATGGCGCTGGCCAGCGCGATGCCGCCGCAGACCCAGAGCATCGTGTCCAGGCCACTGACGAACGCGTGCCGCACCGAGTCGAGCAGCGACGCCGAGCCGAGTTGGTGCGCGACGCCGGTGCCCGCCACCACGCTGCTCCTGGCCGCCTTCGCGGCCGCCGCGGGCAGGCCGGCCACCGCCAGGTGGCCGCGGTACACCGCGGCCAGGATGGTGCCGAGGATCGCGACCCCGATCGTGGCGCCCACCTGCCGCATCGCCGAGATCAGGGCCGAGCCCGAGCCGCTGCGCTCGGCGGACAGGGCGGACAGCGCCGCGTTCATCGCCTGCGGCATGGCCAGCCCCAGGCCGAGGCCGAACACCGCGAACCAGGCGGCCGCGAATCCGGTGCCGCTGGTCGCCGTGGTCGTGGCGCCGACCGCAAGTGCTATGGCCATGATCGTGAACCCGACCGTGACCAGGCCCTTCGCGCTGGCCAGCGGACCGCGCGCGGTGGCAGGAGAACCGTCGGCGGCCTGGCTCCTGGGCGGCGTGGCCAGCCGGGTGCCGCCGATCATGCCGATGATCATGCCGACGACCATCGGCAGCAGCCGCAGCCCGCTGCCCATCGCGTTCACGCCGCGGACCTCCTGGAAGTACTGCGGCATCGCGAAGAAGATGCCGAACATCGCGAACGAGACCAGCGTCGCCAGCACGGTGCCCCAGGTGAAGCCGGCCGACCGGAACAGCCGGAGCTCGATCAGCGGACGTACCTTGCCCCTGCGAAGGTTTCCGGCTGCCTCGCCCCGGTCGCGTCCGGTCAGCCAGCGCTCCCAGGCCACAAACACGGCGAGCACCGCGGCCCCGGCGGCGATCGTGCCCAGCGCCGCGGCGTCCGTCCAGCCGTCCTGGCCGGCCTTGATGAACCCGTAGGTCAGCCCGGCCAGCCCCGCGCTGGACAGGATCACGCCCAGGTAGTCCACGCTCGGCCGCTGCTCGCTGCGCGACTCGGGCAGCAGGAACGCGACCGCGACCAGGGCCAGCACCACCACCGGCACGTTGATCAGGAAGACCGAGCCCCACCAGAAGTGGTCAAGCAGGTAGCCGCCGACGATCGGGCCGATCGGGAAGCTGATGAAGGTGGCTGACGCCATCAGCGCGATCGCCCGCTGCCGCTCCTGCGGCGCGAACAGCACCGGGATCACCGACAGCGACAGCGGGAAGACGGCCGAGGCGCCGATCCCGAGCACCGCCCGGGCGGCGATCAGCTCGGCCGTGCCGACCGCGTAGGCGCAGGCCGCCGAGCTGGCCCCGAACAAGACGAGCGCGATGATCAGCACCTTCTTGCGCCCGAACCGGTCGCCGAGCAGGCCCGCGGGCAGCATGACGGCCGCCAGCACCAGGCTGTACGCGTCCGAGATCCACTGCAGGTCGCTGGCCGAGGCGTGCAGGTCGGTCGCGATCGTGGGCAGCGCCAGATTGAGCACGGTCAGGTCGAGCCCTACCACGAGCACGCTCGCGGCGATCGCGACCAGTGCCCACCACCTGCGGGCCGGGTTCTCCGCCATGACACCCACATCCTTTCGGCAGTAGCAGCTTTTTGAGAGTTACTACCAAAAGTATGCGTACATCATTTAGAGGTGTCAACCACAAATCCCACCCCCGCCCCGCCGCCCCGGCCTCCGCGGCGGCGTCATCGAGGATTGAGGATCGTTACACCTGCCATGACAGGTACAACGATCCACAATCGTGGCTGCCACGGACACGCCAGCCCAGGTGTCCCGTCAACGACATGAAACCGGGCCTTCATCGCGCCTGGACGCTATGAAGACCCGGTTTCACCGCCCGCCGGGAAGCGGAGCCGCCGGAGCCCCTGGCCGGGAAGCGGAGCCCCTGGCCGGGAAGCGGAGCCGCCGGAGCTCTTGGCCGTGGAACGAAGGCCGGCTGGGATTAGCCCTTGAGCCTGCTGAGCAGGGCCGTGCCGTCCGGGCTGCCGAGACCTGAGCAGGCGTCCCAGCCGGGGCCGGCCGTGTAGGCGCCGTTGTTCCCGCTGGTGATGTCGCGGAAGCCGGGCACCTGGGCGCCGGGCGTCACGCCCGCGTACAGGGTCGGCTGGATCAGGCCGAACCGCTGGCCGGTCGCCTCCGCGAGCCGGCTCACCAGTGCCGCCCACAGCGGGGCGACCGCGCTGGTGCCGCCCACGACCTGGGCCTGGCCGCCGGAGTGGATCTGGTAACCAGTCACCGGGTCGGCGTTGCCCGCCACGTCGGGCACGCCGCGCCCGGACCCGGACGACCGGCCAGCCCGGGCCGGGACCCCGGCGTTCGCCTGCCAGGACGGCAGGGCGAACTCGTCGCTGACCCCGCCGCCGCCGGCTCCCTCGTTGGCGGCCGTCTCGTTCCACACGACCTCGGAGCTGATCACGCCGGTGGCCGGGTTCGCGAGGAGCTTGGTCCCGCCGCAGCCAAGCGCGTGCGGGCTGGACGCCGGGAAGTCCACGTGCGCCTGGCCGTCATTGACCGCGTCACCGCTGCCGTTGTCCCCGGAGGCGACGCACACGGTGACGCCGAGCGCGGCCGCGTCGGCGATCGCCGCGTCCATGGCGATGCGTCCCTGGGCGGTCCACGAGTCCTCGGACTGGCCCCAGCTGATCGAGATCGCGATCGGCGCCGGGCGGGCCGCCGCGGCCTCGGAGATCGCGTCGATGAAGCCCTGGTCGCTGTTCGGCGCGAAGTACACCAGCTGCGCCGCGCCGGGCGCGGCCGCGCCGATGACGTCGATGTCCAGCGCGACCTCCACGTCGGCTCCGGTCGGATCCGAACCCGGCGCGTTGGCCCCCCCGTCCACGCCGACCGCGGTGATCGAGGGCACGGCGATGCCCAGCCCGCCGAAGTAGGTGTGGAGGTCGCTGGCGGAGAAGCCGCCGCCCAGCTCGATGACCGCGATCGTCTGCCCGGCGCCGGTGGTCCCGGCCGGGAACTGGTAGATGCCGGCCACCTGGTTCGGCGGGTAGGTGTGGCCCTGGGCGGCGGCGGCGCGGGGCCGGAAGTGCGCCCGGGCCTGCGGCCGGGTGTCCAGGCCGAGCACGGCGAGCACGACGCCCTCCAGCGGGGCGGGCACGAACAGCGCGCCTTCGCGGTAGCGGTGCGTGACCATCTGGCCGCCCGGGCCCGGGCTGGTGACCTGCTGCAGGGTGGCGCCGAACGCGCTGGCCAGGTCGCCGAGGGTCCCCGCCACCTTGATCCGGCGGGTGGCCGGGTGAACCTCCGTCACCTCCAGGCCCAGGCCGGTCATCGTCTGGCGGACCAGGTCCACGTCGGCCGGGTCAGCCCCGTAGCGCTCGGCTAGCTCGTCGTGCGTCAGGACCGTGGGCCCTTCGACGACGTCGGCGGGAATGTCGGCCCGGCGGCGCAGCACGAGCGTAACCTCGGCCCGCTCGGCGGGGTCCAGCTGGCCGGCCGGGGTGGCGCTGCTCAGCGGCGCTCGCTCGCTGCCAGGCAGTTGTACCAAATGAGGGGATTCGTCAGGCATTGTCGCTCCTGCTTTAGTAGATGCCGGGGGGGCAGCAGGCATTCAGCCCCCGGGCGGATTCTGCCTTACCTAAAGCACGCACCACCGTCCGTTCGGAATAAATAATTCCCGAACGGACGCGGATGGCTGTTCCCGGATATCGGGAAAACATGCCCGCACGAGCGCTTTCGCCGGGAATGCGCCCGGCTGACTCAGGCACCGCCGGCTCAGAAAAAGGCGTGCACCGCGTCGGTCACCCGGCCGTCGTCGCTCACCACCGGGATCACCCGCCATTTGTCCAGCGTGGTGCACGGATGTGAGATGCCCAGGCACACCAGGTCGCCGGGCGCGAGCGCGGCCCGCTCGTCCAGCCGCAGGTACGCGTGCTGGTCGTTCAGCTCGGTCACCTCGCCGCTGAGCGGGCCCGGCACGCCGCCGCGCACCGCGCGCAGCGGCACCGGCAGGCCCTGGTCGAAGCCGGCGTCGCGGCGGCCGGCGCCGAGCAGCGCCAGGCCGGGCTCGGGCCGGGACAGCACCTGGGCCCACAGCTCGAGCGCGGGCCGCAGCGCCGGCACGCCCGCCCCGGCACCCCGGGCCGCGGGGGAGACGGTGCCGTAGTACCCGTGGTCGTGGGTGAGGTAGGCGCCGCTGCGCAGGATCACCGTCTGCCCGGCGGTGCCGCCCGCGGTCAGCTCGGCGGTGACGACGTCGAAGTACGCGCTGCCGCCGGCCGTGACGATGAGTTCCTCGTCGTCGCCGCCGCGGTCGGCGGCCAGGATCTCGGCCAGGCCCCGGAGCCGGCGGCAGAACGACGCGATCAGCCCGAGCGCAGTATTGCCCGGGGGGACGACCCCCCGGAGCCCCCCGCGACCGGGGGGACCCGTCCCCCCGGACCCCCCTTGGGAGGGACCCGTCCCCCCGGACCCCCCTTGGGAGGGACCCATCCCCCCGGACCCCCCTTGCGCGCCAAGTCCGGCCTCGTACCCGGCCACGCCGGCCACCCGGAGCGTGCCGGTCGCGGCCGCCGCCTTGGCCACGGCGAGCGCCTGGTCGTCCGTCCGGCAGCCGGTGCGCCCGCGGGCGTGGCCGATCTCCACCAGGACGGGGAGCCTGCGGCCGGCCGGCCGCCGGGTGAGCACCCGGTCCAGGATGGCCACGCCGTCCGGGCTGTCGACGTAGCAGTAGGCCGCGAAGCCGGGATCGGCGGCGAGTTCGGCGGCCAGCCAGGCGATGCCCGCCTCGTCCACGAGCTCGTTGGCGAGCAGCAGCCGGGAGAAGCCGAACGCGCGGTAGGCCCGCAGCTGGCCGATGGTGGCGACGGTGATGCCCCAGGCGCCGCGGGCCAGCTGCCGCGCGGCGAGCTCGGGCGACATGGCCGTCTTGCCGTGCGGGGCCAGCGCCACCCCGGCCCGGTCGCAGTACGCCGCCATCGCCTCGATGTTGCCGGCCAGCGCGGTCTCGCGCAGGGTCAGCAGCGGATAGCTGAATCCGGCCGCGTGCAGGGCCGGCCGGGCGGCGGCCAGGCTCGCCGCGGTCGCGCCCGCCGCGGTCGCGCCCGCCGCGGTCATGCCCGCCGCGGTCATGCCAGCGCCGGCCGGGGCCAGCAGCCCGAAGCCCTTGTCGGTGGGCTCGACCGGGCGGTCACGGAGCGCGCCGAGCCGCTCCGCCAGTTGGGGCGGCAGCGGGTTCCTCATGTCGCTATTGTCCCCCGCGGGGTGGTGGTGGCGGCGCCAGCGACGGCGGTGGCCGGCGCCACCACCACCACGTTCTCGGGGGTCAGGCGCTCACGGCGCCTCGCGGCCCGGCGGAGGGGGCCGAGCCCGCCTGATGGTCGCGCCCGGTGGCCCGGCGCCGGGCGAGCCGGGTCCCGGCGACGAGGAGGCACGCCATGACCAGCGGCGGCAGGTAGAGCAGGGGGATCGAGGACGGGATGAGGGGCGCCGCGCCGCCGGGCTGGCCGAGCAGGTCGCCGGCCAGCTTCTCCTGCCACAAGATCGCGTAGGGGATGACCGGGATGACCAGCAGCGCGAGGACCCGGCGGCTGACCGGAGCGCGCAGGCACGCGACTGCGACGGTGAACAGGACGACGGCGATCAGCAGGTCGGCGGGCAGGCCGGCCACCTCGCGGCCGAAGCCGGTGACGTCGGACGGGTAGCTGAACCATGCCGTGCCGCCCACGCTGAACCCGCCGAGGATCAGGGCGCTGGCGCCGACCAGCGCGGCGCCGCTGCGGGTGAGCAGGGCCAGGCCGCGGTCTGGCCCCGGCGAGAGCAGCAGCGCCGCCGCGGCGGTGCAGGCGAGCAGGACCGTGAATGCCACCGCCGGGTTGGCGTACCCGGCGAAGGCCGGGACGGCGCCGGCCGCGATCTGGCCGATCGCGGCGGCCAGCGCGCCGAGGCCGGCCAGCCATCGCAGCCGCAGGAAGGCCAGCAAGGTGACCGCGGGAGCGCCGGCCGCCAGCGGCAGGTCGGCCAGGCTGAGGGTAGCGGTGGGCCGCCAGTGCGAGTGCCCGGTGAAGGTGCCCGCCAGGGCCTGCGGGATGCGGAACTCGGTGAGCGCGGCCACCAGCAGCAGCAGCGGGGCGACCACGCTGACCACGGCCAGGGCGTCGCTCCAGCGCTGGTCGCGTACCGTCCGGGAGAACCAGCGCACCCGCCGGACGCGGTTCAGCACCATCCGGCCGCGGATCCGCAGCGCCCCGCCGATGAGGTCGGCGCTGTCGGCGGTGCGCCGGCCGAAGCGCAGCGCCCAGGCCACCGGCCGAGGCGCCCGGACCTGCGCATCGCCGTCGGCGGTGAGCAGCACGCCGACCATCTCCTCGGCGTGCTCGCGCCGGTGATCCTTGGGGTACAGGGCCAGCAGCCGCCGGTACCGCTTCTCCAGCCGCCCCCGCCGCCGGCGAGCCCGCTGCTCGCTCATATGGTCCCTCCGGCCAGGCCCAGCCGGCTGGCGGCCACCGCGGCGTTGGCGCGCAGCCGGCCCACCTCGGCCGCGAGTTCCTGGGTGCCCTCGTCGGTGATCCGGTAGTAGCGGCGCAGCCGCCCGTCCACGATCTCCTCCTTGTCGCTGCAGACCAGGCCGTCGGCCTTCAGCCGGTCCAGCGCCGCGTACAGCGTGCCCGCCCGGAGCCTGACCCGGCCACCGGAGATCCGCGTCACGTCGGTCATGATCCCGTAGCCGTGCTGAGCCCCCGCGGCCAGCGCGGTCAAGATCAGGAACGTCGGCTCCTGCATGGACTGCTTGCTCACAGACCCTTGTATATGCCGATGAACGGCACATATCAACTCGATGGCCGACAGAGAACCAAGGGTGACCGATTCCGTACTACTTGTTGCGGTTTACGGCCCGGCTGGGTCATGATGAAGCCGAGTAAAACAACCCGCACCACCACGGACAATGGGGGCCCGAACGCCGGGTCGCCGCGAAGGGGTGCCGTGCCGCCGCGTGCCACGTTCCGCGACGTGTTCGCGGTCCGGGAGTTCCGGGCCCTGTGGTTCTCTGAAGTCCTGTCCGTCGCGGGTGACCGCCTCGCCCTGGTGGCCCTCACCCTTCTCGTCTTTCAACACACAGGATCGTCGCTGTACACCGCGATGACGTACGCGGCCGGGTACGTGCCGTGGGTGATCGGCGGGCTGTTCCTCGCCGACGTGGCCGACCGCCGCTCCCGGCGCTCGGTGATGGTCGCCTGCGACGTCGTCCGGGCGGTCCTGATCGCGGCCATGGCGGTGCCGGGCGTGCCGCTCGGGGCACTGGTGGCGCTGCTGTTCGCGGCCACGATGTTCGCGCCCCCGTTTGAATCGGCCCGGGCCGCCATCACGCCCGACATCTTGCAGGGCGAACGTTACGCGCTGGGCACGGCGGTGATCCAGACCACGTTCCTGGCGGGCCAGACGGTCGGCGCGGTCGGCGGGGGGTTCGCGGTCGCCTTCATCGGCGTCCGGCCCGCCCTCGTCATCGACGCGGCGACGTTCGTGCTCTCCGGCTTGGTCATCGGGCTGGCCGTCAGGTCACGGCCCGCCCCCGCCAGCCTCGAGGGCGTCCAGTCGTCCCCGCTGGCCCGGATGCGGGACGGCTTCGGGCTGCTGTTCAAGGACCGGGCGCTGCGCACCTTGCTGCTGCTCGGCTGGCTGGTGGCGTTCTACACGATTCCCGAGGGGGTGGCGGCGCCGTATGCGGCGAGGCTCGGGGGAGGGCCGATCGCGACCGGCCTGGTGCTGGCGTCCACGGTGTTCAGCACCACCATCGTGACACCGTTGTTCACCCGGCTGGTACGCCCGCGCCGACGGCTCGCCTATATGGGCCCACTGGCCGTGCTGACCTGCGCGACGCTGGTCCTGACGGCCCTCCGCCCGAATCTTGCTGCCTCGCTCGTGATCTTCTCACTGTCGGCCGCGTGCGGTGTGTACCAACTCGCGGCCAACACCGCGTTCGTCGTCAGGGTGCCGAACGAACGGCGGGCTCAGGCCTTCGGCATCGCCAACATGGGGGTGATAGTTGGCCAGGGGGCCGCTTTCATCGCGGCCGGCGCCGCTGCGGATGCGTTCTCTCCGGCGGTGGTCATCGCCGTAGGCGGCGGGATAGGAGCGGTCATCGGTCTGATCTTGACGCTCAGGTGGCGCCACGTGTCACCACCCGGCGGGCGTCATGCGGCGAGCCGGCGTCCCGGCCATGCCGCGGCGAGAAGTTGGGCGCCGCTGCGCGGGTCTTCTTAGCGGTGCCTCTTCGGCGGTCGCTGCGGGCTCCGGTCAAGTCCAAGTATCGCGCATTGCAATTCCCTTTCTGATCGTGTCTGACGGGAAGTTCTCATGCTCAGCCCCAGGTGACGCGCATGGTCTGCCCTCCCTCCGCAACCCATTTACGTCGTTTGAAAGCCTCCCAGGCGTAGGACACGCCGGGTAATCGTGGCTTGTCAAAGACCATTTAGCCCCTCTTTGTAAGACGATGTAGCGAAATCAGGGCGAATAGTGTCCAAGATGACTACAGATGGGTTAAGGTAGCTATACGGAGCTAGTCCTTTACGGTGAGCTGCCGACTAGACAGGAGCCTGTCGAGTCACGTCCGAAACGGTGGGCCATGGAAGCCTCGTCCGTCACACGCCGCCTGCTGGCGTCTGCCGACGTCAGGAACTGGGCCTGGTGGCGACTTCCTTGGCTGCTCCGTGCCTACGTCGGCAGCGTCCCGGTTACCGCGATGGCGCTGATCGGCTACGCTGCGTCGCAGACCACCTGGCACCTGGCCGACCTGGAGAAGTTCCTGCTGCTGCTCGGCTGTGGCCTGATCTCGGTGGCGGCCACCCCGCGGACCGCTTACACGCAGGGTGCCCTGGTCAGGGACTTCATCACGGTGTGGGTGCTGCCGGTAGCGATCTTGCTTCCGCCGGTCTACGCGATGGTCGCGCCGATACCGCTGCTCGTGCTGACCCAGTGGCGCATCCACCAGGGCGTCGTCTACCGCCGTGCCTTCACCGCCACGGCCATGGGCCTGGCCTACGGGGTGGCGTCGCTTGTGTTCCGCGCGGTTCCCGCGTCCGTCGCGGGCGCCTCGATCGGCACCGGCATCCACGTGCTCACCTGGACCCTGATGGTCGCCGCCTGCGAGATCCTGGGTGGACGTGGGCATAACGGACTCATCGTGCTGGCCGTCAAGCTCTCCGATCCCACGGTGAAACTGGCCGATCAGGAGCTGAGCCGCGAGGCGCTGCAAGCCGACTTCGCGGAATTCGACCTCGGGGTCCTGATCACCGTGGTCGTGGCCGTCAACGCCGTGCTGGCCGTTTTCGCGGTGCCGACCGTCCTGCTCGCCCGGCGCTTCATCATGCATGCCCAGCTTCTCGCCCAATCCCGGATAGACACCAAGACAGGTCTGCTTAACGCGTCGACCTGGGAGCGGGAGGCGACGGTCGAGATCGCCCGCGCGGTCCGCATGGACAGCCCGCTGGCCCTCGCGCTGGTGGACATCGATCATTTCAAGGTCGTCAACGACACCTACGGTCACCTGGCGGGGGACAAGGCGCTGCGAGCGGTCACCGACGCCCTGCGCAGTCAGTTGCGCGCCTATGACGTGGCCGGCCGGTTCGGCGGCGAGGAGTTCGTGGTCCTCCTGCCGCAGGCCCGCGAGGTGGACGCGATCAATGTAGCCGAGCGCTTGCGCGCGCACATCGCCGCCATGTCCATCCCGGTCGGGGACGACGCCGAATCGGGCCCGAGCATCAAGCTCACGATCTCGGTCGGGGTCGCGGCCCTGGACGGCACGAGCCGCGAGCTGACCGACTTGCTTGCCGCCGCCGACGCGGCCTTGTACTACGCCAAGGAAACCGGCCGTAACCGAACCCACGTGATCTCCGCGACCACGCAGACCGCCTAAATCACCCGGAAATGGAGCGATTCCTGCCCTGAATCGGGCAGAAACCTTGCCTAAACCGCCGTCCGGCTAGTAAGAAGTAGGCATGCTCGATCCGGCGGACCCTTTCCCGCACGATCTCGTGCGGTACCTGGCGGCTTCGACGGGCTTGCCGCAGACCACCATGGTCCGGGTCATCGCCGATGTGGCGACGTACTTCAACGAGACGGTCGAGGAGTTCGTGCGCAGGCGTCACGTTGAGCTACAGCAGCGCCAGCGCAAGAACGACGAGATCTGGCCGCTGATCGCGGCCGAGCTCGGACAGCGCAGGTTCGCGGCGCCCGAGGTGTCGGAGCGCCAGCTCCGGCGCATCGTCTACGGCTAGCACCACCATGCAGAGGGGAATTCGGCGTGTGCGGAATCGTGGGATACATCGGCCGCAGGGACGCGGTGCCTGTGCTGCTCGAGGGCTTGAGGAGCCTGGAGTACCGCGGCTACGACTCGGCCGGCCTGGCCGTCATCCACCGGAACCGGCTGCAGGTCACCAAGACGGCCGGCCGGGTCCAGGACCTCAGGGACCGGGTCAGCGACCGCAGCCGGGCCACCGTCGGCATCGGCCACACCCGGTGGGCCACCCACGGTGAGCCGAACGAGGTGAACGCTCATCCGCACACCGACGCCGAGGGGCGCATCGCCATCGTGCACAACGGCATCATCGAGAACGCCGAGCAGCTCAGGGACGCGCTCTGCGCCCGGGGCGTCAAGCTGGCCAGCGATACCGACACCGAGGCGCTCGCCCACATGATCGCCGCCGAGGCCACCGACGGCATCAGCCTGGAGGACGCGGTCCGCCGGACGCTGCGCCACGTGGAGGGCACCTACGGCCTGGTCGTGCTGGACACGAAGAATCCGGCCGAGCTGGTGGTGGCCCGCAACGGCAGCCCCATCGTGCTGGGCATCGGGGACGCGGAGATGTTCGTCGCCTCGGACGTGGCGGCGCTGGTGCGCTACACCAAGCAGGTCGTCTATCTGGACGATGCCGAGGTGGCGACGGTGCACGCGGCCGACTACGTCACCGGATCGCTGGACGAGCGGGACCGGCGCGGGCCCGGTGGCAAGCAGAGCAAGCAGCCGACCACGGTGGAGGCCGAGGTCGGTGACTACGAGCTCGGCTCGTTCGAGAACTTCATGCACAAGGAGATCCACGAGCAGCCGGAGGCGCTGCGCCGGGCGCTGCGCGGCCGGCTTGACGAGCGGTTCGCCACCGCCAAGCTGGGCGGCATCAACCTGGACGCGCGCGAGCTCAGGGCGATCAGGCAGGTGAAGTTCCTCGGCTGCGGCTCGGCCTACTACGCCGGCCAGATGGGCGCGGTGCTGATGGAGGAACTGGCCCGGATTCCCTCCGACGCCGAGCCGGCCTCGGAGTTCCGGTACCGCAACCCGGTCGTGGATCCGGACACGCTCTACGTGGCGGTCAGCCAGTCCGGCGAGACGATCGACACGCTGATGGCCGTGCAGGAGCTGCGCCGCAAGGGCGGCCAGGTGATCGGCGCGGTCAACGTGGTGGGCAGCGCGATCGGGCGGGAGTGCGGCCACGGGGTCTTCCTGCACGCGGGGCCGGAGATCGCCGTCTGCTCGACCAAGGCGCTGACCAACATGGCGGCCACGTTCGCGCTGCTGGCCCTGCTGCTCGGCCGGGTCCGCGATCTATCCTCAGCCTCCGGCCAGCGGATCGTGACCGGGATGCGCGCGCTGCCCGGGCAGATCGGGGAGATCCTGGCCGCCGAGGAGGAGATCGCCGAGATCGCGCGCGAGTACGCCGGGGCCGAGCACATGTTCTTCATCGGCCGCGTCCGCGGCTGGCCGGTGGCCCGTGAAGGCGCGCAGAAGCTGAAGGAGGTCTCCTACGTCCACGCGGAGGCCTATCAGGCGGCCGAGCTGAAGCACGGCCCGCTCGCCCTGATCAACTCCTCGATGCCGAGCGTGGTCATCGTGCCCGCGGACGATCTGCTGTCCAAGAACATCTCCACGATCGAGCAGATCAAGGCCCGCAGTGGCCCGGTCATCGCGGTGACCAGCGCCGACCTGCCCGCCGGCCTGGCCGACGCGGTGGTCCGCGTGCCCCGCGCCGAACCCGAGCTCGAACCCCTGCTGCTGAACGTCCCGCTGCAGCTGCTGGCCTACCACGTCGCGGCCAAGCTGGGCCGGGATATCGACAAGCCCCGCAACCTGGCCAAGAGCGTCACGGTCGAGTAGCTCCGCCCGGCTCCAGCGATATTCCGGTATGTGACCGTTTTCCCGGCCCAAACGCGCTGCGTAACCGGCTAGCGCGCCCGAAGATCGTCGGCGCGCCAGCCGGTTATCTATAACGCTCAGTCACCATTTACCGTGCCCTTGCGCCGCAATATCAGCAAATCACCACAATGCCCCACTGAATGGGCGTAGGTGAGTTAAAGTAGCTATGCGGAACTAGTTCCTTACGCTGAGCTTCCGACGGCTCTTTAAAACTCATCGCGTCTCGTCCAGAACGGTGGTGTATGCGAGCCTCGTCCGTCACACGTCGGCTGCTTGCCGCCGCGGTTGTCCGGGACTGGGAATGGTGGCAGCTTCCCTGGCTGCTGCGCTGGTACGTGGGGGTCGTGCCGGTCGCTGCCCTAGCGGCCATCGGCCTGGCGGCGGCGAATACCTCATGGCATCCCGCCGACCTGGTCAAGTTCTTCCTGCTGCTCGGCTGCGGCCTGATCTCGGTGGCGGCCACCCGCCGGATCGCTTACGCCCAGGGGGCTATGGTCAGGGACTTCCTGACGGTCTGGGTCCTGCCTGTGGCGATCCTGCTGCCGCCTTTCTACGCGATAGTGACCCCGATCCCGCTGCTCGTACTCACCCAGTGGCGCATACACCGGGGCGTGGTCCACCGCCGGGTATTCACAGCCGCGGCCATCGGACTAGCCTACGGCGCGGCGGCGCTGTTGTTCCGCGCCTTCCCTGCGTCCTTCGCCGGCGGCGCCATCGGCACCGGCGGGCACGCTCTCACGTGGACCGTCGCGGTCGCCGTGGCCGAGATCGCGGGCGGACGCGTCAACCGGGCCCTGGTCGGGCTTGCGATCAAGCTCTCTGACCCGCAGGTGCGGTGGTTCCGCCTGGACGTGAACCGCGAGACCCTGCAGGCCGACTTCGCCGAGTTCGACCTCGCCGTCCTGACCACTGTGGTCGTCGCGCTCAACCCCATGCTGGCCCTGGTCGCGGCGCCCACCGTGTTGCTGGCCCGGCGGTTCATGATGCACGCGCAGCTTGTGATCAAGTCCCGCATCGACACTAAGACGGGCCTGCTCAACGCGTCGACCTGGGAAGCCGAGGCCGCCGCGGAGATCGTGGCGGCGGTCAGGACCCGCAGCCCGCTTTCGGTGGCGCTGATGGACATCGATCACTTCAAGGCGGTCAATGACACGCATGGCCATCTGGTCGGGGACATGGCGCTCAGGGCGGTGAGCACCGTGCTCCGCGAGCATTTGCGCAGCTACGACGTGGCGGGGCGGTTCGGCGGCGAGGAATTCGTCGTCTTGCTGCCGCATACCCGCGAGACGGACGCGCTGGCCATCGCCGAGCGACTGCGGGCGCACATCGCCGCGATGGCCATTCCCATCGAGGACAGCGCCCTGCCAAGAGCCTGCATCAGGCTCACCGTGTCGATCGGCGTAGCCGCGCTGGACGTGGCCCACGCCGGGCTGACCGACCTGATCGCCGCGGCCGACGCCGCCCTCTACCTGTGCAAGCAGACCGGCCGCAACAAGACGCACGTCGCGACGGCCAGCACGCCGCTGGCTCAGGTCATCCCGGCCGCGAGACCGGCGCCCTCCGCCCAGTCCTTAAGTGGACGGGCTGTCTAGTGGAAGGGCTGCGGCTCATCCAGGGCGCCGGCGTTGCCCGGCAGCGGCTGCTCGCACCAGACGACCTTGCCGGTCGCGGTCCGGCGGGCGCCCCAGCGCTGGGCGAGCTGCCGCACGACCTGCAGCCCGCGGCCGTTCTCGTCCTCGCTGTTGGCCTGGCGGAGCCTGGGCAGCGCGCCGGAGTTGTCGGTGACCTCGCAGACCAGCGCCTTCTCGTTGACGAGCCGGAGCGTGACCTCGCCGCGTGAGTACCTGACCGCGTTGGTCACCAGCTCGGAGACGAGCAGCTCGGTGGTGGGGATCAGGTCCTCCAGGCCCCACCGCTTCATCGGCTCGGTCAGCACAGCACGCGCCTCCCGGACCGAGGTCAGCTTGGGCGCGAGCGTCCATGAGGCGTAGCTGTCCTCGGGCAGCCGCCGCAGCCGGGCGATGAGCACCGCGATGTCGTCGCGCTGGTGGTCGGAGTACACGCCGTCCAGGGTGGCCTTGCACAGGTCCTCGAGCGCACGCGTCGGCGAGCCCGGGCCGAAGATGCCGCGCAGCCGGGCCAGCCCGTCGCTGATGTCCTGGCCCTTGTTCTCCACCAGGCCGTCCGTGTACAGGACGAACAGGCTGCCGTCCTCGATCTTGAACCGGCGGCTCTCCACCTCGCCGTCGCCGATGCCGAGCGGCGGCGCAGGGGGCACGTCGAGCAGCTCGTTGCGGCCGTCCGGGTGCACGAGCAGCGGCGGCAGGTGGCCCGCCACCGCCACGTCGCAATCGCCGCTGACCGCGTCGTAGACGGCGTAGGCGCAGGTGGCGAAGTGCGGCTCGCGCTCGCCGAGGGTGTGCATGAGCTCGTCGAGCTGCAGCAGCGAGTCCGCGGGAGGCAGCTCGAGCATGGCCAGGGTGTGGATGGCGGTGCGCAGCCGGCCCATGGTGACGGCGGCGCGCACGCCGTGCCCGGCCACGTCGCCGACCACCAGCGCGACCCGGCCGCCGGGCAGCGCGATGGACTCGTACCAGTCGCCGCCGACCTCGATGAGCTTGCTGCCGGGCAGGTACCGGTGCCTGACGTCGACCGAGGAGGGCGCGGAGAGCCCGGTCGGCAGCATGCTCCGCTGCAGCGTCAGCGCGGTCGCGTGCTCCCGGCTGTAGCGGCGGGCGTTGTCGATGAACATGGCGGCGCGGGACGCGAAGTCCATGCCGATCTCGACGTCGTACGCGTCGAACCGGCGGAACCCCTCCTGCCGGGTGCAGGCGAAAAAGCCCAGCATGGTGCCGCGCGCGATGAGCGGCAGCATCAGCATGGAGGCGCCCGAGAGCAGCTTGGCCACGGGCTTGCGCCGCCAGGCCTTGGCGATCTCGCCCGCCTGGCTCTTGCTGATGGTCGTCTCGAGCGCCGGCGCACCGGTGTCCATGCACTGGTAGTACGGCGTGTGCTTCGGGTAGCGCAGGATCTCGCCGGTGGGGAAGGCCGCCTCCCAGGCGGGATCCTTCCGGTCGTGGAGCAGCGCGATCCGGCGCAGCGGCAGCGACCCGTCGGGCCCGTGCGCCGGCAGCTCGTCGTCGCCGGCCAGGCTTTCCAGCAGCAGCAGGTCACCTGCGTTGCAGAAGGCCGGCACGAGCGCGTCGATCAGCTCGCGGGCCAGGTGGTCGATGTCGAGGGTGTCGCCGATCCTGGTGAACGTGTCGTCCAGCATCTGCCTGCGCATGAGCGCGGGATCGACGAACCGCTCGGAGTTGGGCGCGGGGATGCGGAGCAGGGCGAGCGCGGCCAGGCTGGTCCCGTCGGCCCGCATCGGATGGACCGTGACGACCGCCTCGGCCGGAATGCCGTCGCGAGTGTCGATCGTGAGCATGGCACTGCCCTCACGATCCGAACGGATGGCCTCGAGCAGCATGGCCACCGCGGCCGCGGCATCGGCCTGCCGGCCGCCGTGCGAGTTCGCCTGGTTTCCCTGGGCGCCGTCCGCGCTGGGCTGGGCGTTGTCTGCGTGGGAGGCGGCCGACGTGAGCTCGATGAGCTGCGCGCCGAGCAGGTCGTCCGGCTTGCGCGCCAGGATCTTGGCGGCGTTCCTGTCGTGCTGCACGATGCGCCCGTCGTGGTCGATCCCGAGGATCAGGGTTCGTACGGACGAGGACAGGGCCAGATGAGAGGCCTCCGGGGTGTCGGTGATCCCCGCCTCCTGAAAGTTCGTGCCGGCGCTCGGTTCACGGCTCCGCTTGGTTCCGTTGCTGGCAGCCCGGGGCAACGGGGCACGGTTCGGTGCGACACCGCTCTCGGGAACGCCAGCCCCGAGAGCGCTGCCCTTGGCCGACATGCCGGACGTCATGTGCGGTCTCCTGATGGCATCGCAGGCTGCGCTCCTGTCAATTATGAGCCACGGACGGCACGTTCAGACAGGAGTTCCGATGACTCACCTTTCTCCCGATATGTCAGTTTTTATGGTTTGTTGACGCAATTCTAGTAAACAAGTGTGCCTCAGGTGACTACGGGGCGCACCTGAAATGAGGATCATTCCGGCTTCGCGGCCATCTGGCGGCCGAAATTCTAACTCACCGAATATGATCGGTCACTTATGGTAGCAAACGCTGGCAATCGCTCCCGGTGCCGCGACCGCCGGGCCTGAGCCTTTCTCAGCCAGATCCCTACTCAGGTCAGGCGGGCCACGGCCAGCGCGGCGGCGAGCAGCATGATGGCCCAGGAAGCCGCGCGCAGCGCCCGCTCCAGCGGTTGCAGCAGGGCCTCCGCGGTGATCGGCGCGGTCCGGCCGTCGCCGAAGGTGATGCTGCCCTCCACCCGCTGGGCCCGCCGCCGGATGTCCCTGGCCGGGGTGCTCAGCCGGCGCTGGGCCGCGGACAGCGCGAAGGCGCCCGCCGCGCCCAGGACCGGCGCCAGGGCCAGCGTGCCGGTCTGGGCCACGTAGGCGGTGAGCACCGGGAACGCGCCCCAGCCCGCGGCGAAGCCGAAGTCGGTATGCATGAGGCCGCCGAAAAGCTCCGCGTTGTAGGCGATCACCAGCACCGGGCCCGCCACCATGAACGGGATCAGCGGCCAGCCGACCCGGATCACCCCGAACACGCCGAGGACCAGCGCGCCCAGCAGGCCGGCCGCGACCACGGCGACCAGCGCGGCGGACGGGATGGCCGTCCGCAGCGGACGGCCGCGCAGTTCGTCGAGCGCGTGCGCGGCCAGCCCGACCGCGAGGAAGAACGCGAGCACGGTCGCGATCAGGGAACTGGTCAGCACCCGCGGCGCGAGCGCGGCACCGATCACCGCATAGGACAAATGCCAGGCCGTGTACGGCGGATGCAGCAGCGTCCACCAGTCCCGCCATATCCCCGGCCGGGCCGCGTAGTACGCCGGCCGCGCGGTCGGCCTTGCCTCACTGGGCGGCACGCGTACCCCACATCACAAGACCGCCGCCCAGGCTCATGACCCTGGTCCCGACGTCGGCCAGGCCGGCTTTCTCCCACGCCTCTACCGTCCAGGCCACCGGGTACCTGCGATAGTGCGCGGAGATGTTGGGGCCGAGGAAGCGGCCCACCCGGAACCACTCCGGGCCGCCGAGCAGCAGGCCGCCGGCGGGCAGCACCATCCGGGTGTACGCCCACCAGGCCGGATGCCACAGCGGGCCGCGCGGCACGCAGAACTCCAGGCTGGCCATGATGCCGCCCGGCTTGAGCACGCGCGCCAGCTCGGCCAGCGTGGCCTGCGGGTCCCGCACGTACCTGAGCAGGTAGGTGAAGGTCAGCGCGTCGACGCTGGCGTCGGGGAAGGGGAGCTGCTCGGCCCGGGCGGCGGCCAGCCGGATCCGGTCCTGCAAGCCGGCCGCAGCCACCCGGCGCTGCCCCTGGCGCAGCATCGGCTCGGTCAGGTCCACGCCCACCACCCGGGCCCGCCCGTGCTCGCGTACATTGCGCACAGCCAGCTGCCGTGCCACGCCGGCGGTACCGGACGCCACGTCCAGGATCACGCCGTCCGCCGGGACGACGTGGCCGACCATCTCGGCCCGCCACTGCCCGTTCTGCCCGAAGGAAAGGAACTCGGCGAGCCGGTCGTACCGGGCAGGCAGCCCGTCGAACAGGTCACGCGCGAAGCGATTGGGTTCGTCGGGCATGGGGTCTCCTGGGGCTCCAGCGTGCCACGGTACCTACGCTCTACCCACCGTAACGCCAGATGCCTGTCCCTGGTTCAGACCGCGGGCAGCGCCGCCCTGATCTTCTCGGCGTACGCCGCGGCCGGGTGGGCCTCGTCGTACGGATGCCGCGGCCCCAGCCAGAACCGCAGGCCATCGCCCTTGTTCCGGGGGATCACGTGCAGGTGCAGGTGCGGGACGGACTGGCTCACCACGTTGTTGACCAGGATCATCGAGCCGTCGGTGCCCAGGCCGTCCTCGACCGCCCGCTCCAGCCGCTGCGCCGTGGTGAAGAACTCAGGCACCTGGTCGGCGGGCAGGTCGCTGAGCAGCCGCACATGCAGCTTGGGCAGGAGCAGCGTGTGACCGCGGAAGAGCGGCCGATGATCGAGGAACGCGATCAGCCGCTCGGTCTCCAGGACGGTCGCCGCCCGCTGCTCGCCCCGGATGATGGCACAGAAAACACAGGTTGCCGGCATCAGGCGTGAGCCTACCGTTTCCGTCCGGTGGTCATCATGATTCCGAACGGCCTGGCTATCCGCCCCGGCGTTCGCCGATTCGGCACTCCGGGCCCGGCCGGCCCTCACCACCCGGGTCGTGACGCCCGCTCGACGTCGGCCCTGGGGCCGTCGGAGCCCACCTGTGCTTCCTGGCGGCGTTTCCTGAGAGGAAATTTTTTTCCATTCAGGAAACGGCGGCTGGGAGGGAAGGGTCGGCCGGCGCTTCCGCGGAAACGATGGCCGGGCCTCCGCCGTTAGCTGCCCGCCGGCGCGATCTCGAACCAGACGCAGGTGCCGGCCCGCTCGCGGAGGAACCCCCAGCGCTCCGCGATCTCGTTGACGAGCTGGAACCCGCGCCCGTCCTCGTCCTGCCCGGTAGCCTCGCGCCAGTGCGGGAGCCCGCCCCGGCCGTCGTCGATCACGTCCACGTGCACGACCGTGCCGCGGCGCATCACCGCGACGGTCACCCAGCCGGCGTCGGTGGCATGCTGGACCGCATTCGTCACGAGCTCACAGGTCAGCAGCTCAGCGTCGAACGAGGCGGGGTAGCCGTCCAGGGCTTCCCTGACGAACCGGCGGGCGGCCGGCACTTCGTCCGGGCGGCGGCCGAAGGTACGAGCGGCGGTCGCCTGGGTCGCGAACGCCGCGGTCGGAGGTTCCAGCGTGTCGGCGACGGTAAAGGGCGCACCCGGCATATCGGCCTCCGCAATCAGCGCAGCTACTGTCCGTACTAGTAATGTAACTCTCCGCTGACGATAGGTCACCTAGGGCGGGGGCTGCCGCGGCTGAAACTTCGGCGATGCCCGTGCTGCCCGTCGCTGGCTCAGGCCGGCCGCCGGCTCTGGCCGGTCACTGGCTCAGGGTGGTGTTGTGGCCGGTGACGGTGATCCGGAGCCCTTGCTGGGTGACGCTGATGCTCTGGATCGCCACCCCCGCCGGGAGCTTCGGGATGTCGACGTTGAAGTTCAGGTTGCCGAGGACGTCAGAGGTTATCCCGCCCGCGTCGACGACCTTGATGTTGATCCGGCCCGGCCCGGTCTTGGTGATCTGGGCGGTCGCCGACTCGCTGAGCGGGCCGAGGTCGAAGTTCGCCTTGATCTTGTTCGGGCCGTCGGCGGCCAGCGCGATGCCCTCAGGGACGCCGCCCGCGTTGGCCAGCGCCGTGAACGTGACCAGCGCCGAGGCGCTGAACTGGTCGACCGTCGCGCTGTTGAGCCCGTGGATGTGCATTCCGTGCAGCGTGGCGGTCAGGCTGGCGATCTCGAGCTGGCCCCCTGGCCCGGCCTTCTCGTTGGTCGCGTTGATATCCACGGTGCGGAAATCGCGCCCGGCCAGCTGGGTAAGGAAGGGGAACCCCTGGATGGTCACGTGCGGCTTGCCGGACAGGGCCAGGGACGACTGCATCTGGCTGGCCATCTGGTCCTCGGTATACGCGTTGGCGGCGCGGTCGCCGACCACGAGCACCACGATGATCACGATCAAGGTAATGAGCGGCCACCGCCGGCGGCGCCGCCGCGTCCGCGCCGGCGGTGCCTGGTAGCCCTGAGCCGCCGGGAAACCCGGGTTAGCCGGATATCTCTGCGCGCCCTGGGCTTCCTGATATCCCTGGCTCCCTGGGTAGTCCTGATCCTGCTGGTATCCCTGGCCGGACGGGAAGCCCTGGCCGGACGGAAACCCCTGGCCAGGCGGATACCCCTGACCGGAAGGGGGCCGCTGGCCGGACGGCGGCGCCTGGCCGGACGGCGGCGCCTGGCCGGACGGCGGCGCCTGGCCGGACGGCGGCGCCTGGCTCGTCGGGTACTGCTGCGTCGCCTGGGAGTCCTGGTATCCCTGCTTCGCGGGAAGCGCCTGTGTCGCCTGGGAGTCCTGGTTCCCCTGGTTCCCCCGATCGCCCTGGTCCCTCTTGGGGCCTTGTGGCTGCTGCCACCACTCAGGGACGGGCTTGGTCGGGTCGGAGCTCATGCCATTCCCCCCACGGTGCGGGCCGTGATGACCACATCCCGGCGATGCCTACCTACGCTCATCATTCCCACCTCTGCGGTGTCACTTAGTTACCGTGGATAGCAGTGAGTCACATGTAGCGTGCGGCGCGGGTGTGGCTCGGGTTCGGGCGCTCGTTCCGGGCGCTCGTTTCGGACGTTCCAGTATCAGGGTGTCCGCCTCCCAATATGTCAAAACGCACGGTCAAGCTGAATGGTTCTCCTGATTCCCGTTTACGCGCGGCGGCCCTACACTTTGTAAGCATGCCACCCGAGCGTTTTGACTGGTCTGACCGTCGGCCTCCGCAGGCCAGTCCTTCCCCGGCCGGCCTCGCTCCCGCCGGGATCGCCGAGGCCGCGCCCCTGCAGGGCGGAGCCGCCGCCCCGTCTGGCCCGCCCGACCTCGTAGTACGGACCAGGCGCTCGGATCATCAGCTGACGGCCGGGACCACCTACCACATCGGCCGTGACCCCAAGTCTGACATCGTGATGACCGATTCACGCGTCTCCTGGCGGCACGGGGTGCTGCGGGTCGACGGCGACGGCTGGGTCATCGAGGATCTCGGCAGCACCAACGGGACGTTCCTCGGGCTGCAGCGGCTTGACCGGATCGAGATCAGCGCCGACTGCGTGGTGCGGCTGGGAAACCCGGACGACGGCCCCGTCCTGCGCTGCATGCCCCAGGTGCCCGCGCCCGCGGCTGCGCCTGCCGCCGCGCCCCTGCCTGACCACCCGGGCACGGCCTTGTCGGTCTCTCCTGCCCCGCCCGCCCCTGCGCCGCCTGCTCCGGTCCCGCCTGCCCCGGAGCCCGCGCCACGCCGCGACTCCGAGTCCTGGTGGCAACCGACCCCGGAGGCGGGGCCCGTGTCGCCGCCAGCCGGTGTCCCGTCCCGGCGGCCGGATCCCGAGCCCGCGCCCCCGGCTGCCCCGCCGTACGAGCCCCCCGCCGCCCCGCCGTACGAGCGCCCCGGGCCGCGTGAGCATGCCCCGCGGCACGCCGCGGCCGCTCCGCCTGCTCCGCCGGTCCCGCACGTTCCGCCGGCCGCACCGGCCCAGTCGGCCGCACCGGCCCAGCCCGTCCCGCTGGACCTGCTGCCGAGCGTGGACCGCAGGCCCACGTCGCGGATGCCGCTGCCGGCCAAGGCGCTGCGCATCGGCCGCGGACCCGACAATGACCTGGTCCTTTCCGACCTCAACGTGTCGCGGCACCACGCGCAACTGCGCAAGTCACCCGCCGGCAGTTATGAGATCGTCGACCTGGGCAGCCACAACGGGTCGTTCGTCAACGGCCAGCGGGTGTCCAGTCAGGTCCTGACCGAACATGATCTCGTCAGCATCGGGAGTTCCACCTTCCGGCTCAAGGACGGCGAGCTCAGGCAGTTCGTCGACGACGGCAACATCACCTTCACCGCCCAGGACCTGGTGGTCACGGTGTCCAGCGGCAAGGTGCTGCTGGACCACGTCACGTTCCCGATCCCGGAGAAATGCCTGCTCGGCGTCATCGGCCCCAGTGGCGCGGGCAAGTCGACGCTGCTCGGCGCGCTGACCGGGATGCGTCCCGCGACCACGGGCACGGTCCTCTACGACAACCGCGACCTGTACCAGAACTACAACGAGCTCAGGTACCGCATCGGCCTGGTCCCGCAGGAGAGCGTGCTGCACACCCAGCTGACCGCCCGCCGCGCGCTGCAGTACTCGGCCGAGCTCCGCTTCCCGGCCGACACCAAGCCGCCCGAGCGGGACGGCCGGGTCGACGAGGTGATGGGCGAGCTCGGCCTGACCAAGCACGCGAACACCCGCGCCGACCGGCTGTCCGGCGGCCAGCTCAAGCGGGTCAACGTGGCGCAGGAACTGCTGACCAAGCCGTCGCTGCTGTTCCTGGACGAGCCGACCTCGGGCCTGGACCCGGGCCTGGACAAGTCGGTCATGGAGCAGATGCGGGACCTGGCCCACGACGGCCGGACGGTCATCGTCGTCACGCACAGCGTCGACAACCTGGACACCTGCGACCGGCTGCTCGTCCTGGTCCCCGGCGGGCGGATCGCCTACTACGGCCCGCCCGAGGAAGGGCTCGCCTACTTCGCCCAGGCCCGCTGGGCCGAGGTGTTCCAGGCCTTCGAGCGCTACCCGGACCGCGACTGGGCGGCCGAGTACGCCGCTTCGCCCGCCTACGCCCAGTACGTGCTGGGCCGGCCGCGGCCGGCCCAGGTGCCGAACAGCCAGGAACTGGCGGCCAACCCGCCGCCGCAGCGGCGCGGGGCGTTCCGCCAGATGACCACGCTGACCCGGCGGTACGTGCGGGTCATCGCGTCCGACCGCGGCTACCTGACGTTCATGGCGCTGCTGCCCATCCTCCTCGGTGCGCTGATCTACCTGGTGCCGGCCGCGAAAGGCCTGGCGGGCCTGCCCGGAACCAACCCGGACGCGGGGACACTGCTGCTGATCCTGGTCATCTGCGCGTGCCTGGCCGGGATGGCCAGCTCGGTGCGGGAGCTGGTCAAGGAGCGCTCCATCTTCGCACGAGAACGGGCGGCCGGCCTGGCGTCCGGCGCGTACCTGGTCTCGAAGCTGCTGGTCCTGGGCGTCATCAGCATCGGGCAGTCGGCCGTGCTGGTGCTGATCGGCGTGTCCTGGCGGCCGATTCACACCCCGGGCGCCTTCCTCACCGCCGTCCCGCTGGCCGAGCTGATCCTGGGCATCGCCATGCTCGCCGTCGCCTCGATGTGCCTCGGCCTGTTCGTGTCCGCCCTGGTCAGCACGTCGGAGAAGGCGATGCCCTTCCTGGTGCTGTTCACCATGATCCAGGTCGTCCTGTCCGGCTTTGTGGTACCGCTGGCCCACAACCCGGGACTTTCGGGGCTGGCGATGATAGCGCCGTCCCGCTGGGGCCTCGCCGCCGTGGCGTCCACCGTGAACCTCAACGTGATCAGCCCGCGGCTGGGCGGGATCACCGACCCGCTGTGGACCCAGACATCGCAGCACTGGCTCCGCGACATGGGCGTGATGATCGGGCTCTCGGTGATCTTCACGCTGCTCGCCTACATCAGGCTGCGCAGCCTCGGCCCGCGCCGGCGTAAGTGATGAAGGGCGGGGACTAACGGCACGGGTTCCGGCGGCACCAGGTCGCCGAGCAGCGTCCGGCGCAGGTCGGTCAGCATGGCCTCGCTGACCTCCAGGCCGTACGCCAGGAACCGGCCGAACGACCCGTACCGCCGGTCCGCCTCCTCGAAGGCGGCGCCCAGGAAAGTGGCGCTCTGCTCGAGGAACGGCCGGATCAGCCCGGGATCGGTGACGATCCCGGTCTTGACCAGGTCGGAGCGGAGCTTCTGGTAGCCGGTGCGGTGCAGGTCGTTGGACAGCAGGTAGTCGCGGAGCACCAGTTCGCGCGGCACGCCGAGCGCGGTGAGCACGATGGCGGTCATCCACCCGGCGCGGTCCTTGCCGCCGGTGCAGTGGTAGAGCAGGGGCAGCCGCCCGGGTGCGCACAGCAGCCGCAGCGCGGCCCCGAACGCCTCCCGCTGCCTGGCGTCGCTGACGAACCCGCGGTTCATCTCGGCCATGAACGAGGCGCCGCGCCCGTCGCCGAGTTCGCGCCGCTGCTGCTCGTGGTCGCCGCTGGCGACGAGCTCGTAGATGGCCCCGAGGTCGCCGCCGCTGACGGGCAGGTGAGCGAATTCGACGCCGTAGGGGAGCCGGTCGTCGCCGCCGAGCAGAACCTCGCCCGGCGTCCTGAAGTCGATCACGGTACGCAGTCCGAGGCGGTCGAGCCGCTCCACATCGGCGCTGGTCAGCTGGCTGAGCGAGTCGCCGCGGAACAGCCGGCTGCGGACGACCTCCGGCCCGTGGACACTGCGGTAGCCGCCGATGTCCCGCACGTTCACCGCGCCGTCGAGGGCGATGTGACGTGCCGGGGCCCGCTCTCCGGTCACCGGACCAGGCCCATCGCGCACCGCCTAACGTCCCCCAACCACCATAAGAATAACTCCCGCACGCCGTTTCACCAGCGTGAACGCCAGCTATTTGCGGCCGGCGGGCCGCCCGGGACCGGGACGGGAACAACGAGGGCAGCGCGCTGCCTTGACGCTTCGTGACCTCGCGCTGGCCGGCCTCCGTCAACCCCCGCAATCCCAGGCTCTCCGTCAGCGTGGTGTTCGTCGCCGGGATGTTCATGACGATCATGGATTCCACGGTCGTCAACGTGGCGCTGCCGACGCTGCGCCACCAGTTCGGGGTATCCACCGCGGCGGTGAGCGCGGTGGTGACCAGCTACCTGGTGGCGATGGCCGTGGTCATGCCCGCGTCGGGCTGGCTCGGCGACCGGGTCGGCGGCAAGCGGCTGCTGCTCGGCGCGCTGGCCTTGTTCACCGCGGTCTCGGCGGCGTGCGGTCAGGCGGGCAGCCTGCCCGCGCTGGTCGCCTTCCGTGCCGTCCAGGGCGCGGCCGCCGGCGCGCTGATCCCGGTCGGCATGACCATGCTGTACCGCACGTTCCCCCAGGCCGAACGCATCCGGGCCACCCGCCTGCTGATGGTGCCCGCGCTGCTGGCCCCGGCGCTCGGCCCGGTGCTCGGCGGCGTGATCGTGGACAGCCTGTCCTGGCGGTGGATCTTCTACGTCAACGTGCCGGCCGGCGCGGCCGCGCTCGCCTTCGGCGCCGCCTTCCTGCCGCCGCACCGCGAGCACGCGACTGGCCGGTTCGACCTGCCCGGCCTGGTGCTGGTCGGCACCGGCTTCCCGCTGGTGACGTACGCGCTCAACGGGGGTCCCGGCCAGGGCTGGGCGTCACCCGGGATCCTGGCGGCCATCGCGGCCGGGCTGGTGCTGCTCGCCGCCTTCACCGGGGCGGAGCTGCGCACCGCCGAACCGCTGCTCCAGCTGCGCATCCTGGGCAACAGGATGTTCCGGACCGCGAGCCTGCAAGGCGCGGTCGGCAGCGCCGGCTTCATGGGCACGCTGTTCCTGGTGCCGCTTTTCCTCCAGAACGGGCTGGGTTACTCCGCCCTGCATTCCGGGCTGTCCACCTTCCCCGAAGCCCTGGGCGGCATGATCGGCATCCAGACCGCCTCCCGCCTGTACACGCGGACCGGGCCGCGCCGGCTGATGATGGCCGGGCTGCTCGGCGCCGCGGTGCCGATCACGCTGATGGGCGCGCTCGGCCCCGGCGACGCGCCGTGGGCGATGCCGGGCCTGATGTTCGCCACCGGGCTGCTGTTCGCCTTCTCGGCGGCGCCGGCCCAGACGGCCTCGCTGGCCACGATCTCCATGGCGCAGACCGGCCAGGCCATGACGCTGTTCAACGTCCAGCGGCAGGCAGGCCAGGCCATGGGCGTGGCGGTGCTGGCCACGGTGCTCGCGGCGACCCGGCCGGTCTCGCCCGGCCTGGGCGGGTACCACCTGGCGTTCGCGGTCGCCGCGATCACGATGGCGTCCGGGGCGGTCATCGCGTCCCGGGTCAGGGACGCCGACGCGGCCGCGACGATGGCCGCCGCCCGCCGGACCGGAGTCCGCCGCGACCGCCCGCCCCTGAGCACAGCCCCTGAGCATCACTCCTAAGCTGGCGAGGTGACTGACCTCAACCGCCAGGCACGGGACTTGCTCCGGCGCTTCCCCCTGATCGACGGGCACAACGACCTGCCGTGGGCGCTGCGCGGGCGGGCCAGCGGTGACGTGAGCCAGGTGCGCCTGGCTCCGTCCGAGGCGGGCCCGGGCGATCCCGCCGCGGTGAACCTGGCCGCCCCCGTCGACGGCACGCACACCGACCTGCCCAGGCTCGCGGCCGGCCGGGTGGGCGCGCAGTTCTGGTCCGTCTACGTGCCGGCCTCGCTGGCCGGGGCCAGTGCCGCCGGGGCCAGTGCCGCCGAGAATGGCGCGGTCGCGACCGTGCTCGAGCAGATCGACCTCGCCCGCCGGATGATCGCGGGCTACCCCGAGGCGCTCGGGCTCGCGCTGACCGCGGCCGACGTGGAGCGGATCTTCGCCTCCGGCCGGATCGCCTCGCTGCTCGGCGCCGAGGGCGGCCACGCGATCGCCGGATCGCTCGGCGTGCTGCGGATGCTCTACGCCCTCGGCGTCAGGTACCTGACCCTGACCCACAACGCCAACGTCGGCTGGGCCGATTCGGCCACCGACGAGCCGCAGGCCGGCGGGCTGACCGAGTTCGGCCGCGAGGTGGTCAGGGAAATGCAGCGCATCGGCATGCTCGTCGACCTATCGCACGTCGCGGTTTCCACAATGCACCATGCGCTGGACGTGGCCGAGTCGCCGGTGATCTTCAGCCATTCCTCGGCCCGCGCGCTCTGCGACTCCCCGCGCAACGTGCCGGACGACGTGCTGGCCCGGCTCGCGGACAACGGCGGCGTCTGCATGGTGACGTTCGTGCCCGGCTTCGTCTCCCCGGAGTGCGCCGACTGGGTGGCCGGCCTCAAGGCCGAGGCCGCGCGCCGCGGCCTGGACCCCAGGGACTTCGGCCAGCTGTTCAGCCTCAAGGACGAGTGGGAGCGCGCCCACCCGCTGCCCCGGGCGACGCTGGCGCAGGTCGCCGACCACGTGGAGCACGTCCGCGCGGTGGCAGGCGCCGGGCACGTGGGCCTGGGCGGCGACTTCGACGGCACCCCCGACGTGACCGCTGGCCTGGAAGACGTCTCGGCCTATCCGGCCCTGTTCGCCGAACTGCTGGGCCGGGGCTGGACCGAGCCGGACTGCGCCGCCCTGGCCGGCGGCAACCTGCTGCGCGCCTTGCGCTCAGCCGAGGCCTTCGCGGCCCGCGCGGCCAACTAAGCTCTGATCCGTTGACATCCTCCCTCGCCTGAAGGCGGGGGATTCCAGCTACTACGCCGATGGGAGCAGCAGTTGAGGTTCGCGGTTCACGGGCCGGGCTGCCCCGTCGCCTCCCCGCGCAGTCACGGCGTGCCCCGCCGCGATGTTGCTGGCCGCGTTCACATCCGCGTGGCAGGCGAAACCGCAGGCAGTGCACCGGAACACGGCTTGGCTCTCACGCGAGTCCCGGTCCGCCTGCCCGCACGCCGAGCACCGCTGGCTCGTGAACGCGGGTCTGATCTTCTCCACCCGGCCGGGGGCCTTGTCCTGCAGCCGGCGTACCAGCAGGCCCCACCCGGACCGCAGGATGCCCCGGTTCAGCCCGGCCTTGGCCCGGACGTTCCGGCCGGGATCGCCCCGCGTGCCCCTCGCCGACCGGGTCATATTCTTGATCTGCAGGTCTTCGACCCGGATCAGGTCGAACCGCCGCGCGAGGTCCGTGCTGGCCTTCTCCGCCCAGTCCTTGCGCCGGTCGGTCTCGCGGGCCCGCAGCCGGGCGATCGCGTGCCTGACCCGGCCGCGGCGGTTCGACCCCCGCCTGGCGCGGGCCAGCGCGCGCTGCAGCCGCCGCAGCCTGATCCGCTCCCGCGCGGTCAGGGCCGGGCAGCGCAGCAGCTCGCCGGTCGACAGGGCCGCGGAGACCGCCACGCCCCGGTCGATCCCCACGACCTGGCCGGTGCCAGGTGCCGGGACCGGATCGGGAACGGCCGAGAAGGCGACATGCCAGCGGCCCGCGCGGTCCATCGTGACCCGGTAGGACTTCACCCCCGCGGGCACCTCCCGGGACCAGCGGAACCGCACCCACCCGGCCTTCGGCACCCGGACCTGGCCGGCCTTACGGGACACCCGGCGCACGTCCCACTGCCGCCCGCGCCCGACAATGCGGAATCCCTCGTCTCGTCCGGCCTTGCGCCACGACGGCCGCCCGGCCGGGTTCGCCGGGTCGAAGAACGCGGCCATCGCCTGGCCGAAGTCGCGCAGGGCTTGCTGCTGGACCGTCTGGGATCCTGCGGCCAGCCACGGGTGCGCGGCCCGGGCGGCGGTGAGCTGCCGGCACTGCTCCAGGTAGCCCGGCGCCCCCTTCCGGCCGGGGTGCCAGTGGGAGTGCTGCTCGACGGCCAGGTTCCACAGGTACCGGGCGTGGCCGCAGTGGTCCCGCAGCACCGCTTCCTGGGCGGGGGTGGGGAGCAGCCGGTACCGGGACATGCGAACACACTATCGGGCACCACTGACATTTCCGGGGGGGTGACGCGGCGTTTCCTGCCCGGCCTGAAGGCCGGCGTCTTCACGCCGCGATTCTGATGACCTCCGACATCGGTTCGCCCCCCGCCACCGCGTTCCGCACGGTCGGCCCGCTGCGCCTGATGACCTGGCCTGCCCTGGAGGCGTCGGGGGCCGACGCCGCCGTCACCGCCCGCTCCGGCGGGGTATCGTCCGGGCCCTACGCGACGCTGAACCTGAGCCTGACCGTCGGTGACGACCCCGACTGCGTGCTGGAGAATCGCCGTCGGCTGGCGGCCGCCCTCGATGCTCGCCTGGAGGATTTCGTCTTCGCCCGCCAGGTGCACGGCGCCGCGGTCTGCGTCGTCGGCGAGGCCGACAGGGGGAGCGGCGCGTTCTCGCCCGACGACGCCATCGGCAGTGCCGGCGGGGCCGACGCGCTGGTCACGGCCTCGCCCGGCGTGGTGCTCGCTATCTTGACCGCGGACTGCGTGCCGGTCCTGCTGCACGATCCGGTGGCCGACGTGCTCGCCTGCGTGCACGCGGGCTGGCGTGGCACGGTGGCCGGGGTGACCGCCGCCGCCATCGCCGCCATGCAAGGCCTCGGCTCTCGCCCGTCCGACGTCATCGCCGGCCTTGGCCCCGCGATCGCCGCGGACCGTTACCAGGTCGGCCCCGACGTCCACCAGGCGGTTACCCGCGCGTTCGGCTCTGCCGGGTTTATCAGGCCCGACCCGTCCGCCCCCGGCCACTGGCTCCTGGACCTGTGGGCCGCCAACCGCCACGCCCTCCGCGAGGCTGGCGTCCCCGCCCTCCAGATCCACACGACAACCTTCCCCACCGGCCCCGTCAGCCCCGCCGGCCCCGGCCCCTTCTTCAGCGACCGCGCCGCCCGCCCCTGCGGCCGCCTCGCCCTGATCGCCCGCCTCCCCGCCCCCGGCCAGAAACCAATGGATGTGACAACCTAATGACTCTTTCGGGTACGTTGCCACAACCATTGGTTCGCGGTAACGCGTTCCGGTACGCAGGATTCGCCATAGACGCGGAGAAAGGCACGCTGAGCTGCGCTTACGAGCTCGATGGACGGGAGTTCACGGAGCGGGTCATGTTGCCGGCGGGGCCGCGCTGGCATACCGAGGCGGCCCGTGCGGCCGCGCGGCTGGTGTTCCTGCTGGCCGGCGTCTCGTACTACAAGACCGCCGCGCCGCCGGTCATCGACTTCGGCGAGACCGAACTGACCGAGACCGAACTGGCCTTCCTCCGCGAGTTCTACCTCCAGGGCCTAGGCGAATTCGCCTACCGCAACGGCCTGGACCTCACCGCGCTGGAGTTTAGCCCCGGGGGGACGACCCGCCCAGACCCCCCCGCTCCCGGGGGGACGCCCTCCCCAGACCCCCTCGGCCCCCCGTCGGGGGGGAAGCCGTTCTCCCCAGACCCCCTCGGCCCCCCGTCGGGGGGGAAGCCGTTCTCCCCAGACCCCCTCGGCCCCCCGTCGGGGGGGAAGCCGGGCTCCTCAGGCTCTCCGGCGGGGGGACGCCGGGCCCTGGTCCCGTTCGGCGGCGGGATCGACTCGATCGTGACGGTGGAGCAGGTGCGGCGGCTCGCCGACGTGGCGCTGTTCGTGGTGAGCCGGCCCGGCGACCGGTTCGACGCGATCGAGCTGCCGGCCGCGGTGACCGGACTGCCGGTCGTCCGCGCCGAACGCGAGATCGACCCGCAGCTGCTCCGCTCCGCCGAGCTCGGCTTCCTCAACGGGCACGTGCCGGTGACCGGGATCCTGTCCGCGATCGCCGTGCTGGCCGCGGTGCTCGAGGACCGGGACGCGGTGGTGATGTCCAACGAGTGGTCGGCGTCCATCCCGACGCTGGAGTACGCCGGACGCCCGGTCAACCACCAGTTCTCCAAGAGCGAGCAGTTCGAGGCGGCCTTCCGGGACGTGCTGGCGCAGAGCGCGGCGCCGCTGCCCGGTTACTTCTCCTGGCTCAGGGACCGGACCGAGCTGTGGGTCGGGCGGGAGTTCGCGGCGCTCGAGCCGTACCACGCCTCGTTCCGCAGCTGCAACAAGGCTTTTTATACCGAACGGGCCCGGCGGTTCACGCACTGGTGCGGGCAATGCGACAAATGCTGCTTCATCGACCTGATCCTCGCCCCGTTCCTGCCGGCCGAAGCGCTGCGCCGGATCTTCGCGGCCACCGGGGAGCCGCTCGATGATCCGGGGCTGGCGCCCAAGTTCCGGTCGCTGCTCGGCGCGGGCGCCAAGCCGTTCGAGTGCGTCGGCGAGGTCACCGAGTGCCGCGCGGCGGTGCTGCTGGCCGCGCGGCGGGACGACCGGGCGGGCCGCGGCCTGCTGCCGGAGCTCGCGGCCGAGGTAGCCGGCTGGCCGGACGCACCCTCCGAGGCGGAGGCCGCCGCCATGCTCCAGCCGGCGGGCCGGAACTTCATCCCGAACGAGTACCGATGACGGCACCCAAGCTGGCCTGGTCCGACCTGGCCCGCGCCCGGGCCGGCATCTGGGGCCTGGGCCGGGAAGGGCGCGCCAGCCTGCGCAAGCTGCTGGCGATGGGCGTCGAGCCGGTCCTGGTCGACGACCAGCCGGCCGCCCCGGTGGATGGCCGCCCGGTGCTGGTCACCGGCGACGGCGGGCTGGCCGCGCTGGAACGCTGCGACGTGGTGGTCAAGACCCCCGGCCTGTCCAGGTACCGGCCCGAGGTCGCGCACCTGTCCGAGCTCGGCATCCCGGTGGTCGGCGGCCTGGGCCTGTGGCTCGCCGAAGCGGACCTGCGGCGCGTCCTGGTCGTGACCGGCACCAAGGGCAAGAGCACCACCTCCTCGGTCACCGGTCACCTGCTGGGCGGCCTGGGGTACCGGTGCATGCTCGGCGGCAACATCGGCGCCCCGCCGTATGACCCCGCCGGGGCTGGTGCCGTCGAGGCTGGCGACTTCGACTACTGGGTCATCGAGGTGTCCAGCTATCAGGCCACCGACCTGCCCTGCTCGCCGCCCGTGGTCGCGGTCACCTCGCTGCACCCGGACCACCTGGACTGGCACGGCGGAGTCGAGCAGTACTACCGGGACAAGCTGTCCGCCTGCTCGCAGCCGGGCGCCGAGCTCACCGTGGCCAACGGCGACAGCGGCCTGCTCCGCGAGCGGGCCGGCCTGCTCGGCCCGCGGGTCGAGTGGGTCAGCGAGCACGACGACCCCGAAGCTGACTGGATGGACCCGCTCGGGCTGCCCGGCCGGCACAACCGCCGCAACGCGCTCATCGCCCGCCGCTGCCTGGTCGGGCTCGGCGTCCCTGGCGCCGCCGCCGACGCCAGGCTGCGCGCGGCGGCGGCCGGCTACCGGCCCCTGCCGAGCCGGCTCACCCTGGTCGGCACGGTCGGCGGCGTCACGTTCGTCGACGACAGCCTGTCCACCAACGTGCTGCCCACGCTGGCCGCGCTGGACGCCTTCCCCGGCCGCCGGATCGCGCTGATCGTCGGCGGCCACGACCGCGGCATCGACTACGCCCCCCTGGCCGCCGGCGTCCTGGCCCGTGACGCCCCCACCTACGTCCTGACCCTCCCCGACAACGGCCCCCGCATCCGCGCCCAGATCGAAGCCGCCGCCCTTCCCGGCGCTCCCGCCCTTCCCGGCGCTCCCGCCCCCCTGGCCGCCGCTTTCGCGGGCGTGACCGACTGCCCCGGCCTGGAGGCCGCCGTCGCGGCCGGCTTCCGCTGGGCGCAGCCCGACGGCGTGGTCCTGCTGTCCCCGGCCGCCCCGAGCTTCGGCCAGTTCAAGGACTACCGCGACCGCGGCGAAGCCTTCGCCCGCGCCGTCGGCGCGCTCGGCTGACGCTAGGGCCCCGGCCACGCCCGTTCGGGATAGGACCAACTCAGAACAAATGGCCGAGCAAGTCGACATCACCCGCTGGCCAGGCTTGGTCGCCGACGGCCTTCGCCATCATGACGCCCGGATCCACCTGCCTGGCCAGCCCCAAGGTGGTGTGATCGTCGATCTTCACCCAGGAACAGCGGTTGCTCACGCGGGCCCACCCGTTCCGGGCATAGAGCCGGTCGTCGTCGGCGAACAGGATGATGAACGCCATCCCGCAGGCACGGGCGAAGTCGGTCACCTCCGCGAGCAGCCTGCGGGGTCTGGGGCCCACAGACCCCGCAAGACGGGGTCGGGGGCCCACGCACCCCAAGCCGGGGACCGTCGGCAGTGACCAGTGGGGCCTGTGAGGCATGTGAGTGACATCGACCCGGAGGCCCTACGGCAAGAGCTCTGGCCCACGCTGATGGTCGGCCGCGGCTTTCCTTCCGGTGACCGCCCGCAGGCCCGGCGGGAGCTCCGCGGCGCCGAACGACCTCCCGACCGTCGCCTAGACGCCGGATCCGGCCAGCAGCGCCGGGATCAGGGACGTGTCCACCAGCACGTTCTCATGGTGCTCGCGGCCGCGGCGCCACGCGCCCGCGCCGTCGGGGACGAACGTGGTGATGTCGCGGACGAACCGGTCCGGGGCCGGCACCGAGAACTCGGCGATGATGGCCCAGCCCGGCTCGGCCCGGCCGATGGCCTGCTCGCCCGCCCGGACCTGTCCGTAGTCCAGGTCCAGGATGTCGATCGCGAGCACCCCGCCGGGCCGCAGCGCGCCGGCCATGGCCTCCAGCGCCTGGTCGACGGCCGCCGCGTCGGGCAGGTAGCTGATCACGTGTCCGGTCGAGACGATCGCGTCGGCGGCGGGCAGCGGATCGGCGGGCAGGGTGAGCAGCCGCAGGTCCGCGTCCTCGCCCAGCGCCGCGCGGGCCAGCTCGAGCAGGTCGGCCGAGGCGTCGGTGGCGATGACCCGGTACCCGGCGGCCCGCAGGTGCCGGGTCAGGGCGCCGCTGCCGCAGCCAAGTTCCAGGACCAGGCCGCCGCGGGCCGGCGCGAGCAGGTCCAGGATCCCCGGGGCGCAGCGGTCAGCGTGCTGGCCGTAGCCCCGGTCGTGAATGAGCGCCAGGTCGCTCTGGAAATAATGCATCGCTGACCACGATGCCCAGGTGGCGGGCGAGCAGCGGGGCCAGCTCGATCAGCTGGCCGCTGTCGATGGTGGCGCCGCGCAGCGACTCGTACCCGGCGGTGATGCCGAGCGCGGCGCCGCGCAGGTCCACCTCGGTGCAGCGGACCTTGGCGAAATCGGCGCGGGCCAGCGTGCAGCCGCCGAAGCTGACCCGCAGCAGCGTGGCGCCGCCGAAGTCGGCGTCGGGCAGCAGGCAGTCCTCGAACGTCACGTCGGTGAGCGCGGCGCTGCGGAGGTTCACCGAGTCGAGCTTGCAGTTGCGGAAGGTGACCCGGCGCATCGAGGCGGAGAAGGCCTGCACCCCGGCCAGCGCGCAGCCGGTCAGCGTGACGTCCTGCCAGCCGGTCTCGGCCAGGTCGCAGGCCACGAACCTGGTGTCCCGCAGCCGGGTGCCGGTGAACCGCGCCTTGCGCAGCCGGGCGCCGTCGAACGAGGTGCTGACGAACGAGCAGTCCAGGAAGTGGCAGTTCCCGGCGTGGGCGTCGGCGAACGAGGCGCCGTCGAACTCCAGGCTGTCGTATTCCTCGTCCGGTTCCAGGTCGCCCTGGTACGGGGTGAGATCGCCGGCCATGGTCCGACCCTACTGGTTTCTTCGGCTGGCCCCTGGCGGCTGGCCCCTGGCGGCTGGCGCCAGCTAGGCCCATATGATCCTGCTGGATAGCCAAGAATAACGAGAAGGGAGTCGGCCATGGCCGGCGGTGACGACTTCAACGGACAGGTCATCGAGGAGTTCCGCGCGAACGGCGGGAAGGTGGGCGGGTATTTCGACGGAGCACCCTTGCTGCTGCTGCACCACGCCGGGGCCAAGATCGGGACCGAGCGCGTGAACCCGCTGGTCTACCAGCAGGTGGGCGACAGCTACGCGATCTTCGCCTCGGCCGGAGGCCAGCCGCGCGACCCGCAGTGGTTCCGCAACCTGGTCGCGCACCCGGACGTCACGGTCGAGGTGGGCTCGACGACGGTTAAGGCCCGGGCCCGGGTCGCGGACCCGGCCGAGCGGGCGACGATCTGGACCACGCAGAAGGAACGCATGTCCAATTTTGCAGAATATGAGAAGAGCGCCGCGCCGCGCGAGATTCCCGTCGTCCTGCTCGACCCGGTGGCGTAACCTCCTTCCTGGCGGCCATCTGGGTCCGCATCCGGATATTTCCGGCCCCGGGGCCGGCGAAGAGGTGCGCATGGACGTAACCGAGCCCGTGGTCCGCACGACCGCCGGGCAGGTCCGCGGGCGGTCGGAGGGCGGCGTGGCCGTCTTCCGCGGCATCCCGTTCGCCCAGCCGCCCGTCGGCGACCTGCGGTTCGCCGCCCCGCACCCGGCCCGGCCCTGGGACGGCGTGCGGGAGGCGGCGATGTTCGGGCCGCCCCCGCCGCAGTCCGGGTTCCTGCTCACGCCGATATCGCCGCCCGCCCCCGGCGCCGACCCCGACGACTGGCTGACCGTCAACGTGTTCTCGCCCGACCTCGGCGCGGCCGGCCTCCCGGTCCTGGTCTGGATCTACGGCGGTGCCTACCGGTTCGGCGCGTCCGGCCTGGTCGGCTACGACGGCGTGCCGCTGGCCCGGCAGAACGTGGTGATGGTGACCTTCAACCACCGGATCGGCGTGGAGGGCTACGCCTACCTGCCCGGCGTCCCGGCCAACCGGGCGCTGCTCGACCAGGTGGCGGCGCTGCGCTGGGTGCGGGAGAACATCGCCGCGTTCGGCGGCGACCCGGACCGGGTGACCGTGTTCGGCGAGTCGGCCGGGGCGGGCGCGATCGCATCGCTGCTGGTCATGCCCGCCGCGGCCGGGCTGTTCCGCCGCGCGATCGCGCAGAGCGTCCCCGGGACGTTCTTCTCGCCGGCCCTGGCCGCCGACGTCACCGCCGCCATCGCCCGCCAGGCCGGGCTGCCGCCGACCACCGAGGCGTTCGCGGCCGCCGACCCGGCCCTGCTGGCCGCCGCCTCGGACGCGGTGAACCCCGCGGACTACCGGGACAGGTGGGGGCCGGTGGGGCACACCGGCGTGCCGTTCTCGCCGGTGGTCGACGGCGAGGTGCTGCCCGCGGCGCCCTGGCGGGCGGTCGCGGCCGGCGCCGCCCGCGACATCGACCTGCTCACCGGGCATAACCGGGACGAGTACCGGCTGTTCACCGAGATGTACGGGCTGCGCGGGAAGATCACCGACGAGGCGGTCAGCGAGGCCATGCGCGGACTGGCCCCGAACGGCCCCGGCCAGCACGGCGAGGCAAGTTACCGGGAGGCCTACCCGGACGCGGCCGCAGAGACGCTGTTCGAGCTGGTCAACTCCGACTGGCTGTTCCGGATGCCGACCCTGCACCTGGCCCAGGCGCACGCCGCGGCGGGCGGCCGGACCTTCCTGTACCAGGTCAGCTACCCGGCCCCGGAAGGCAGTTTCGGCGCCTGCCACGCCATCGACGTGCCGCTGGTGTTCGGCGACTACGCCGGGATCGGGCAGATGCTGTTCGGTCCCGAGCCGCCGGCCAGCGCGGTGGCGCTCGGCGACCTGATGCGCTCGCAGTGGGCCGCGTTCGCCGCCGGCGGCGATCCCGGCTGGCCGCCGTACGCGCCGGGCCGCCGGACGACCCGCATCTTCGACGACCCGCCCGACGTGGCCCCGTACCCGGAGCGGGCCTCGCTGCACATCTGGGACCAGCACCGCTTCGGCGTGCTCGACCTGGTCCCGGCCCCGGCGTGAACGATATTCTCGTGGCCAGGTCAAACGATATTCTCGTGGCCGGGTCATACGAGAGGGCGGATAGTGCCGATTTACGCGCTGGGCGAGTACGAGCCGGACATCCACGAGACCGCCTTCGTCCACCCGGACGCCGTTGTCATCGGCCGGGTCAGGATCGGTCCCGAGGCGTCCGTCTGGCCGTGCGCCGTGCTGCGCGGCGACCACGGCCGGATCGAGGTCGGCGCCCGGACGTCGGTGCAGGACGGGACCGTGGTGCACTGCACGCACGACTGGCCGACGCTGATCGGGGCCGAGTGCGTGGTCGGGCACAACGCGCACCTGGAAGGCTGCGTGGTGGGGGACGGGTGCCTGATCGGCTCCGGCTCGATCACCCTGAACCGGGCCACGGTCGGGGCCGGGGCGATCGTGGCGGCGGCGTGCCTGGTGCCCGAGGGCTTCGAGGTGCCGCCGGGCGCCCTGGCGGCCGGCGTGCCCGCGCGGATCAAGCGGACCGGGGTGCCGGCCGGCTACACCGAGAACGCGGTGAAGACGTACATCGAGACCAGCCGCGCCCACCGGGCCGGCCTGCGGCGCCTCGACCGGCCGTAGCCCGCCATGATCGACGGCATGGCGGTCACCGACGCCCACATGCACGTGCCCCGGCTGAGCACGGTGACGCCCGCCTGGATGAAGTGGGCGGACGACTTCGGCCAGGACTCGCCGTGGCGCAGCGTGTTCGGCCCGGACGGGGCTCCGGTCCCGGCCCGCCTCGACGCCCTGCTCGAGGACGAGGGCGTCGACACCGCGCTGCTGTTCGCCGAGTACAGCCCGCGGGCGACCGGGATCCAGCCGGTCGAGGACCTGCTGCCGCTGACCGAGTACAACCCCGGGCGGTTCCACCTGGTCGCCAACGTGAACCCGGCCGTGCACGAGCAGCCGGCCGCCGAGGCGGCCCGCCAGCTCGGCCTGGGCGCCGTCGCAGTCAAGCTGCACCCGGTGCACGGGGCCTTCCGGCCCGACGCCAGGGGGCTGTACCCGGTCTATGACCTGTGCGCCGAGCGGGGCGTGCCGGTGATCGTGCACACCGGCGGCAGCATCTTCCCCGGCTCGCAGCCGGAGGCCGGCGACCCCGGGCTGATGCGCCAGGTCGTCGCCGACTTCCCCGGCCTGCAGTTCGTCCTGGCCCACGGCGGGCGGGGCCAGTGGTACGCCGCCGCCGCCGAGCTCGCGCTGGCCCGGAGCAACGTCTGGCTCGACCTGGCCGGGCTGCCGCCGAAGCGGCTGCCCGACTACTACGCCGCCTTCGACCTGCCCGGACTGGCCCGCAAGTGGATCTTCGGGACCGACTGGCCCGGCGTCCCCGGCGTGGCCAGGAACGTCCGCGCCGTGGCGGCCCTCGGCCTGCCCGGCGACGTCCTGGCCGGCGTCCTCAGCGGCAACGCCGCCCGCGTCTACCTGCGCGCCTAGCTGAGCAGGCTCCGCGCCTCCTCAAGCCCCTCCCGGCCGGAGTCGCTCGGGTCAGGGCTGTCCGCGCCGCCCGAGGCGAGCAGCCGCTGCAGCAGCACGACCTCGCTGCTGTCCAGGTCGCTGCTGACCGGCAGCCTGCGGATCCGTTCGGCGGCCTGGGCCAGCGACCGCTGCGCGGCCTTGAGCTGCTCCCGCAGCCGGACGTTCTCCTCGGCCAGCTTGCCGTGCTCGGTCCACGCCGCGGCCAGCTCGTACTCCAGCCTGGTGACCGTCTCCTGCAGTGCCGACCGGTCCGGGGCCGACCGGTCCGGGGCCGACCGGTCCGGGGCCGAACGGTCCGGCGCGGAGCGATCTCCCGCCGAACGGTCCGGATAACCCGGGTCAGCCGCGGCCAGCCGCCTGACCACCTGCACCAGCAGGCGGCGGGCCAGCTCGTCGTAGTCGAAGCCGGCCGCCCCGGCCTCACCCCTGAGATCCCCGAGGTCCCCGGCAGCACCGCCGGCCACGCCAGCCCTGGCCATCCCGGAAGCAGCAACCCGGGCCGGCCCGGCGGCGTGCGCCTGTCCCAGGCTGATCCGGTACGTGCGCTTGCCGCGCACCTCGCGCTCGATCAGTCCCGAACGTTCCATACCGGACAGCAGCTGCGCGAACGCAACGCTGGAACCCGGATAGCCGACCGCGGCGGCCAGCTGCGTGCTGGCCATGCCGTTGGCATCAAAGAGCTCGCTGGCCTCTGACAGGTACGCGATGATGTGCTCTCGCGTACCTACGGCTCGCTTCCTTGCCGTCTTTCTCCCGACCCCCACGTCAGCACCCTTTCCCATGGCAATCACGCCTGCCGACGACAGCATGATAGTACGGCTGCCTCGTTAGCAGCAGGGATAGCGTTTCTCCGACGTCTCCGCGCAGATAACAGTTGGATGCCAATCACGTCGCGTGGGGCGCTATGAGGTTCAACGGACCGGCGCGGCCGGAGTAACGCGGGCGGACAGCTAACGTACGGTCGAAGGACAGTCGCCGCACCTGTGCCATGCTGCCAGCAGAAACCAGCCGTCAGCAGCGTACGTTGACCTTGTTACCCGGACACTTAGCACCTAGTAAGACAGAGCACGTGGACCTGGATGTGGACTACGCGACCACGCTTGTAGCGGCCGTCCTGCTCGGGATCGGTTTCGTCCTGCAGCAGTACGCCGCGCGTCAGGAGCCCGAGTGCCGTTTCCTGCGCCTGCAGATCCTGACCGACCTGCTGCGCAAGCCCAGGTGGCTGATCGGCATCGCGTGCATGGTGGCCGGGCAGCTGCTGGCGGCCTGGTCGCTCGGCCACGCCGCGCTGACGCTGGTGGAACCCCTGCTGACCACCTACCTGGTCTTCGCGCTGATCCTGGCCGTCCCGATGTCCAAGCAGGCGATGCACTGGACCGAGGTGACCGGCGCGCTGATCCTGTGCGCGGGCGTCACCCTGCTGTCGCTGTCCCGGTCGACCAAGCCGATCGGCCTGTCGTTCGGCTCGTTCTCGCACTGGCCCGCGGCCGCGATCATCGCCGGCATCGCGTACGTCGCGGTGCTGGCCGGGGTGGCCCGGCGCGGCCCGGCGCGCGCCACCTTGATCGGGCTGGCGGCCGGCCTGGTCTTCGGCATCCAGGACGCGCTGACCCGGCAGACGCTGGAGGTGCTGCAGGGGCACCCGGTCACCGTGCTGCTCACCACCTGGCCGCCTTACTGCCTGCTCGGCGCCGGGATCGTCGGCCTGTGGCTGATGCAGAACGCGTTCAGCGCGGGCCCGCTGCACGTCTCGCTGCCCACCATCGCGGCCGGCGAGCCGGTGGCCGGCATCGTGCTCGGCATCGTGGTGTTCGGCGACCGGATCCAGATCTCGCCCGGGATGCTCGCGATCGAGGCCGGCGGCATCGCCGCGCTGATCATCGGCGTGGTGGCGGTCGCGCGCTCGTCCGCGTTCAGCGGCCTGCGCAAGATACCCCATGTCATCACGCCGCACACCGCGCCCGCCGAAGGCTCCGCGCACCGTCCGGCCACGCCGGCCGGCGGCCACCCTGGCCGGGCCGGCCCGGCCGGCGGCCACCCCGGCCCGGACAACCGCCAGACCAGCCGCCGCGAGGACCTGCTCGGCCTGCGCCGGGACCCGGACCTAAACGAGGTGGACGGGACCGCCCCGCTCGACACTGGCCCGCTCGACGTGGGTCGCTCCCGCCGGGCGCACCGGCGCCTGTTTCACGACCCCGCGTCCGGCGAGGAAGGCGGCTGAGCCCGCAGCTCCGCCAGCGCCCCCGGCCGTTCCCAGCCCCAGGAACCGGACCGGCCGGCGCCCCGGTTGAGGATCTTGTCCACCGCCGCGCTCATGCTGCCCTCGGCCGCCACCATCCGCCTGATGATCACGATCATCGACGGCAGCGCCCAGAAGTCCCCGCACACCCACAAGATGGCCGCGCCGATCTGCTGGTCCGCGAACGGCGGCAGGGTGACGCCGGGGATGTGGTCGTAGACCGGGTACACCGAACCCGTGGCGAAGATGCTCAGCGTCATCGCCATGCCGATCATGACCACGTTGGTGCCCAGCAGCGCGCCCGCCTGGGACAGCAGCGGCATCCGGCGGCGGAACGGCGGCGACGGGATGAACTGCAGCCAGAACAGCACCCCGGCGGCGAACATGCTTCCGTGCATTAGCCAGATGTGCGCGGCCTGGTTGTTCTCGGCCAGGTCGAAAGGCCCGGGCAGGTGCCAGACGATCATCGCCGCGATGAACAGCCCCACCGAGACCCAGGGCCGCAGCAGCAGCCCGCCGAGCCCGCGCAGCGGCCGGGACCAGCCGCCGGCCAGCACGCCGCGGGTCACGCTGCGACCGGACCGCCCGGGCAGGGCCCAGTGGAGCGTATCGAGTAGCGGCTGCCACGGCGCGCCCGCCACGATCAGTGACGGCGCGGCGAACATCAGCAGCAGATGCTGGATCATGTGCGCGAAGAAGTAGACGTCGGCCCAGTAGTCGATCGGCGACTCCACCGCGATCAGCAGCACCCCGAGGCCCGAGTAGAACCAGAGCGACCTGAGCCGCCGCTCGCGGCTGCGTTCCGGCCGGGACCGGGCGGCCAGCCGCCACAGCCCGATCTCGTGCCACCCCGCCACGACGAGGGCCAGCACGAGGAATGGGTCGAAGGACCAATGGCCGGTGAGGTAGCTCATGCTGCTCCTAACCCGACGACCCGTACTGGATCGGCACGGTGATCAGCTGGACCTTCGCCCAGGCCCCCTGGGCGAGCCACAGCGCAGACCGGAACGCGGTGACCAGCGTCGGGTCAGCCGGGTTCAGGCCTGAGTTCATGCCGGGCACGAATCCGGCTCCTCTCTTCACGCACCTTCTCCGCGTACGGCCAGGCCAGGCGTGTTTTCAGGGTAATGCGCCGCAGCGCGGCGGTCGCTAGCCCGGCGTGAACATGAGCAAGATGTCATGCCCGGGTCAGCCGCTCGCGGGTCAGAGCCTCTCGGCCGGCTGCCAGCGGGTGCCCTCCGGCGTGTCGCTGACGTCGAGCCCGGCCGCCGTCAGCGCCTCCCTGATGGCGTCGGCGGCAGCGAAGTTGCCCGCGCCGCGCAGCGCGGTCCGCAGCGCGAGGAGCGGCTCGACCGCTGGCCGCAGCCGGTCCCTTGGATCGGTGAGCCCGTCCTGGGCCGCCCGGCCGAGCCGGCCGATGAGGCGCCGCAGGAGCGCGCGCGCCTGCTCGGTCCCCTGGTCCTCGTCGGTGTCGGCCGCCCACTGCCCGATCGCGGTTTCCAGCTCCAGGATCACCCCGACCATCGCGTCGGCGTCCCGGGCGCCGGCCGCCGCCTCGAACTGGCGCTCCGCCGCCGCCATGATCTCGGGCAGCGGCAGGCCCTGCGGGCCCGCGCCCCCCAGGGCGCCGCCGGCCGCGCCGCCTGCGCTGCCGGCCGCGCCGCCTGCGCCTGCCGGGCCCGTCGCCCGGCGGATCCCCTGGACCAGGTCCCGCAGGTCCGCTACGGATAGCCGGCTGCCCGCGGGCAGGACGACGCTGCCCCCGGACCGCCGGACGGTCATGCCGCCCCGGCCGCGGATCTCGATGTCCTCGGTCCGCAGGTCGATCAGCACCGCGGTGTGCTCGTCCACCCCGAGCACGGCGGCGGCGGCAGGAAGCTCGCGCTCCATCACGGCCAGCCTGCGTTCGCCGAGATAGCAGTGCCTGGTGTCGTAGTGGCTGCCTTCGGCGTTGTCGTAGTGCGGGATGACCGCGACGGCGAGGCCGAGCGGGCCGAGCAGGTCGAGCCCGGCCAGCCAGCGCGGGGCGCCGCCCGCCTTGTAGATCTCGTAAACCGGCAGGGTGAACCGGCCCGCCGTGGCGGCGGCCGCCGAGGCCAGCAGGGTCAGCCCGGCACCGGCCAGGACCCGGTCCCGCAGCCCGG
>WNGG01007558.1_pt1 | contig 45423 bp, 37 predicted proteins | sample 5400661 | NCBI WGS metagenome assembly WNGG01 (sample SAMN13153372, study PRJNA577476) | soil metagenome | isolation source: 100 cm soil or saprolite under Garry oak tree replicate 1 | place: USA:California | collected 2016-06-15 | reverse complement strand
CGTCACCGGCGGCGAGGCCTCGGGCGGAGAGCTGGATGTAGCCACCGCCGAGCATCGCGCCCAGGTGGGTCTTGTACGGGGTCTTGTCCTTGCTGAACCGAACGTCGCGGTACGGCCGGAAGATCTTCGACTCACCGAACTCCGGCCCCAGTTCGTCAAGCAGCTCCGTCATCGGGCGCAGGACCTGCTCCTCGTAGACGGCCTTCTGCCTGGTCCAGTACGTCTTGGAGTTGTCGGCCTCCAGGCCTTCGTAGAACTCCAGCGCCTCGTCGCCCCACCCGCCGAAGGCCATGTCCGTCAGTCCTCTCTATGGCTCCTGCTTGTCCTGTTAACCCGGGGGACGACCCCCGGACCCCCCGCTGGCCTGCGGCCCCCGCGACTACGTCGCGGGGGCCTTGTCCTGGATCTCCCAGGCGTGGTCGAGCGCGTGCCAGGCGGCGCGGCGGGCGACGAACCGGGCGGGGCGCCGGGCGCGGCCGAGATCGTCCGGCGCCCCGGCCGCCACCGTGGCCCGGATCTCCGCCAGGATCGCGGCCCGGACCCGGGCCACGGCGGTGACGTCGCCGGCCGGGAAGGGCCGTTCGGCGAGCCCGAGCATCCGGGCGTGCAGTACCTCGGTCTCCCGTACGTGCTCGATGATCTGATCCCGGTCCCGGCCGCCGCCGCGCGGGCCCTTGCGCAGCACCGCCGGGCCCGCGGCGGCGGTCTGCTCGAAGTAGTCCCACGCGGTTTCGACCAGCGCGGCGAGCCGTTCCGCCTGCTGCGCCGTGCCGGGCCCGCGGTCGAGCGCGGGGGCGACATCAAGCGCGCCGAAGTCGGTCGTGCCGGTGCCGGTCACCCGCTCGGCGATCTCGATGCAGTCCACCTCGCCCGCCGGGTCGAAGGCAAGGCCGGCCAGGGCGGGCACCACGGCGTACCGGGAGACCGCGGCCGCCAGCGCGGCGAGCGCCTGTTCCTCGCCGCGGCCGGACCGGCACCAGCCCGGCCAGTCCACGGCGCAGGCGAACACCCGCTTGGTGCCCGCCTCCAGGTACACGCCCGTCACGGGCACCATCTTTCCAGCAGCTGCCGGGCCAGTGTCACCAGCGCCTGAACTCAAGGATGCGCCACGGCAGCACCCGGGCCAGGTGCGTGTCCCGGACCAGGGCATAGCCGGCCTCGGCCATCAATGCCTCGTGCTGGGCCCGGGTGCGCTCCCGCCCGCCCACGGCGGTGAGCATGATCAGGTCCATCAGGTGGGCCTGCGAGGGCTCGGGGCCGTCCGGCAGCATCAGCTCGACCACCATGATGGAGTTGCCCGGCTGCCCGGCCACGCGGCAGTTCGCCAGGATGGCGCGCACCTGCTCGTCGTCCCAGTTGTGCAGCACCTGGCTGAGCACGTAGAGGTCGCCGGGCGGGACCTCCTGCAGGAAGCTGCCGGGCATCAGCTCCGCCCGGCCGGTGAGCCCGGCGTCGGCGAGCACCTGCGGCGCCTCGGCCAGCGCCTCCGCGCGGTCGTACAGCACCCCGGTGGCGCCGGGGTCGGCCCCCAGCAGGTAGGCGAGCAGGGTGCCACGGCCGCCGCCGAGATCCACGATCCGCCCGGAGGCCAGCGGCCGGAACCCGCTGGCCGCCAGCTCGGTCACCATGGTGGTGGTAACCCGGCTCATCGCCCGGCCGAACCACATGGCTTCCTCGGGATGCTTCCCGTAGTACTCATAGAGCCCGCCGGGCCCGGCGGGATTGACCTTCCCGGTCGCCACCACGTCGGTGATGTTGCTGCCGACCATCCACATCGGCGGCCCGAGGAACCCGGCGGCGAGGCTGCGGGCCGAGCCCTCCACATCGGTGCGGAACAGCTCCCCGGTCCCGGTCAGCTCATACCGGCCGGTGCCGTCCCGGCGGACCAGCCCGTAGACGGCGGCCGCGGCGAGCACCCGGCCGAGCGCGTCCGGGTCCGCGCCGGTCTCGTCGGCCAGGTCGGCCACCGGCCGTGGCCCGGCGGCCATCAGGTCGGGGATGCCTAACCTGGCCACGACCAGCGCGACCTGGGCCATCAGCAAGCCTTCAAGGAACATGCTGGCCCGCTGCCCGTCCTCGCCGTGGCCCAGCATCTCCGCGTGCAGCGTTATCCGTGCCTCACTCACCGGCCTGGCTCCCTTCCGTCGACACGGCTCCACTCACCGACCCCACCGCGGTCCTAGTCCACACTCACGCCGGCCGTCCTGTAAACGGGATGATCTGGCGCAGGTTTGCCCCGTGCAAAGACCTGCATCGTTTCGGATAGCCGGGCTTTAGTCCCTTTACAGACCGCGCGGGTTGGTCAAGCATCACGAGTATCGCTACTGGACTGCCTCAAATCTCAGTGGGTTCCCGGCTTCGCTGACGCGGCTGACCGCCGCGACGGCGATGCCTGGCCGGGTGCGCGGGGCACCCTGCGACTGGGCGCAGATCCGGTAGCAGGACATTCGTTGTCCGACCCGACCGCCCTGGACCGTGTGCTGGGAGGGGACCGTGACGCTGTTAACGCCGCCCGGGGACAATCCGGTGAACCTGGCCCCGGGAGCACTTCCCGCCAGACGGGTCCCGCCGGGCCTTGCCGCGCTGGCCGCCCAGTTCCCCGGGCTGCGGGTCGGGGAGGTGCTGCGCCACGACGGCAAGTCGGTGCTGGCCGCTGGGCACGCCGGCGACCAGCCGGTCATCATCAAGGTGCTGGCCGACGGCGACCCGTCCTGGCGGCACCGGCAGCGTCACGAGATCGGCGTGTACCAGATCTTCGCCAAGCATCCCCCGCCGGTGCGCGTGCCCCGGCTGGTGCATACCGACGGGCAGTGCATCGTCGTCATGGAACGGCTGGACGGCGCCACCCTCGGCAGCGGCCGCTACCCGCGGGTCCTGACCTGCGAGGAGGTCGAGGCGGCGGCCGGGGTGGTCGGCCAGTTGCATGACTGGCAGCCGCTGCCGGACGGGTTCCGGCCGGTGTTCGCCTACCACAACCGGATCGTCCGCTATCACGCCGCCGGGTACTTCACCGCGGACGACCGGCGGGCGCTGGAGCGGCTGCTCGCCCGGTGCGGGCAGCCCCGGCAGCTCAACCACGGTGACCCGCTGCCCGGCAACATGCTCCGGCTGCCCAGCGGCGAGTGGGCGCTGCTCGACTGGGAGTTCACCGGCCTGTTCCTGCCCGGCTTCGACCTGGCGATGCTCAGCGTGCTGCTGGCCGACACGCCCGGCGCCGCGGAGTTCCTCGAGGACGTGGCCTGCCAGGCCGGCTACGAGGTCGCTTACCTGGTCAACCTGGCCGTCGTGCTGTCCAGGGAGCGCCGCATCCATCTCACGCTGTCCAGCGACCACCCGCTGCGGGTGGCCCGGCTCCCGGCGATCGACGCCGCCTGGTCACGGGCCAGGGAACGGCTCATGGCCGCCGCGGGGCGGCGGTTATTCCAGACGGCCCGGCGCTGAGGCGCCGCCACCTCGGCCGGGCTCGCTAGGGCTGCATCCCGTCCACCCGGCGGATGATCTCCCGGCACAGCGGCCCCACGCCCGCCGGATCGTCGGTGAACTGGGATGGCTTGATGCAGAAGGTGGTGAACCCGGCCGCCACCTGCGGCGGTATCGCCGCCAGGGCCTGGCCGAGATCGGCCACGGCGTCCGGGCCGCCGAACGTGGCCCGGGTCCCGCCGACCAGTTCCAGGCCGCGCATGTCCCGGCCAGCCGCCTCCATCGCGGCCGCCAGGGCGGCCATTTCCTCCGGCGCCGGCGGGCCCAGCGGGTTGAACCCACCGCCGTAGGCGACGATCCGCTCCAGCATCCGCCGGTGCAGGCCCGCGCCGCCCAGCCACAACTGCGGGCCCTCGGGCCGGAACGCCTTCGGCTCGAGGTAGACGTCGTGGAACCGGTAGTGCTTGCCCGTGTACGAGGCCGGGGTGTCCCGCCACAGCACCCGCCAGGCCGCCAGATGCTCATCAAGCAGGTCGCCGCGTTGCCGGAACGGCACGCCGAGCGCCGCGTACTCCTCGTCCAGCCAGGACACCGTGGGCTGCACCACCAGCCGGCCGCCGCTGAGCAGGTCGAGCGAGCCCAGTTCGCGGGCGAGCAGCAGCGGGTGCCGCAGCGGCGCGATCACCGCGCTGGCGACCAGCCGGACCCGAGTGGTCACCGCGGCGATCGCGGAAAGCAGCACCAGCGAACTCGGCCAGGGCGTGGCGGGATCCTGGTTGCCCGGCAGCGCGTACTCGCGGGGGTTGGCCATCAGCCCGTTCGCGTTCGCGGCCGGGCCGAGCACGATGTGCTCGCTGAGCATGACCGCGTCGAACCCGGCGTCCTCGGCCTCGCGCGCCCAGCGCACCAGGCGCGGCAGGTCCCGGCCGCAGGTCATGGTCCAGTTCTCGCTGAGGATCAGGCACATCCGCGGCGAAGGCATGATCGGATTCTCCCGTTACGAACGGCGTGGGGGGCGGATGCCGCGGAATTCCCAGTCCCCGCCGAGTGCCGTGGACCGGACCTCCTCGCTCTCCGTCGGCTGCGCGCCCAGGCCGGCGGGCACCGGCAGCGGGCCGGCCACGATGTGGTTGCGCAGCCTGCCGAGCCCGTCGACCTCGACCTCGACGACGTCCCCCGGCCGGACCGGGCGGGAGCCCGCCGGGGTCCCGGACAGCAGCACGTCGCCGGGGCACAGGGTGATGGTGCGGGCGATGTCGGCGACCAGGTAGTGCATGTCCCACTGCATCTCGTCGGTGGACCCGTCCTGCGCGAGCGTGCCGTTGACGTAGGTGCGCAGCCGCTTGCCGCGGAAGTCCCAGCCGGTGACCAGCCCGGGGCCGAGCGGCGCCATGGTGTCCGAGCCCTTGACCCGCAGCATGGATCCGGCGTCGGTGTCGCGGAAGTCGTGCAGCCCGAAGTCGTTGCCGATCGTGTACCCGGCGATGTAGTCCGCCACGTCCGAGGCAGGCACGCCCCGGCAGGTGCGGCCGATCACGATGGCCACCTCGCCCTCGTAGTTGAGGTACTTGCAGTTCGCCGGCCGGACCACCGCGCCGCCGTGACCGGCCAGCGCGGAGACCGGCTTGTGGAAGAACGTCGGGGCGGGCGGCAGCGTTGCGCCGAACTCGGTCACCCGGCTGTGGTGGTTCAGGTGCACCGCGATGATCTTGGTGGGCACGACCGGCGGCAGGTGCACGGCCTGGTCCGCCGGGATCCGGCGGCCGTCCCCGGCGACCAGGTCGTCCCCGTCCCGGCGGACCTGCACCGCGGCGCCGTCGAACAGGATCCTGCGGTATTCCGTCGTCACGAGGCTCGCCCCTTCGCGCTGGCCGCCTGGCACCAGCCACCGGCGGGCCGGTCGAACCAGAGGTGGACCTGGCCGGTGCCCACCGAGTTCTCGTAGTCGCTGTAGGCACGTGCCGGGGCGGTCACCGCCCCCTCCCCCAGCGCGGCCACCATCATCAGGTAATGCGCGAACCGCGCCTCGGGGTGCACCCTCAGGAATTCCGGCATGGTAGCGATGACCCGGGCGTGGTCCCCGGCCCGGAGCCACCCGATCCGCTCCTCGTCCGCCGCGCGCGCCTCGGCGGTCCTGATGTGCACCGTGTCGCTGGCCTCGTGCGCGCGCAGTTCGCGCAGCGACCAGAACGTGTGCGACATGGCGCCGGAGGCCACCAGCAGGACGGTGCGGCCGGTCGCCGCGATGGCCGCGCCGAGCGCCCGGCCCGCGCGCAGGAAGTCCTCGGTGTCACCGGTCTGCGCGATGCTGACCGAGACCCACCGCTTGCCCAGCCCCCGGCCGAGGTAGTGCCACAGGTTGACGGTCGCGTAGTGGGTGGGCAGGCAAGGGTCATCGATGGCGGTGATCCAGGTCCCGTGCGCCTCAGCCTGGGCGGCGATGGCGTGCGCGAGTTCCGGGTCACCCGGCCAGTCGTAGGGGATGCGGGACATGCCGCGCGGCAGTTCGTCGGACGTGAAAAGCCCCGCCCGCGTCGCCTGGGCGGACACGACGAACTCCACGGTGGTGTGCCAGTGCGAGTCGAGCACCACGACCGTGTCGTAGTCCAGCGCGCCGAAGACCTCGGCGCGCAGCCGCTCCAGGCCGGGGACCAGGCTGATCTCCTTGCCCTCGTTCAGCTCCAGCCGCTCGGAGTACGGCAGCATGATCGTCGGCACATGGGCCAAGAGCCCGGCCCCGGCAACCTCACCCATGGCTGGTCCATCCCTGTCCTGCGTAGACGGTGTTCTTGACGTCGCTGTAGAAGTCGAAGCTCCAGGTGCCGCCCTCACGGCCGATGCCGGACAGCCCGGCGCCGCCGAACGGCGCGGCCAGGTCGCGGACGAAGAAGCAGTTGACCCAGACGGTCCCGGCGACCAGCCGCGCGGACACCCGTTCGGCCCGGGCCCTGTCCCCGGTGAACAGCGTGGCCGCCAGCCCGTACCGGGTGCCGTTGGCCAGCGCGACGGCCTCTTCCTCGCTGGCGAAGGTCTGCAGCGTGAGCACCGGCCCGAACACCTCCTCGGTGAGGATCTCCGCGCCGGGCGCCGCGCCGCCGAGCAGGGTCGGCTGGTAGTACAGGCCGCCGAGGACGGGGTTGACCGCCCCGCCGAGCAGCGGCCGGGCACCGGCCGCGATGGCCCGCCGCACGTAGCCGTCCACCCGGTCCAGGTGCGCGCGGGTGATGTTCGGCCCGATGTCGGTCGCCCCGTCGCGGGGGTCGCCCTGGCGCAGCCGCGCCGCGCGGATGGTGAACCGCGCGGTGAACTCGCCGGCGATCGCCTCGTCCACCAGCAGCCTGGTGCCGGCCAGGCACACCTGCCCGGCGTTGTCGAACTGCCCGACCGCGTGGCCGACGGCCAGGTCCAGGTCGGCGTCGGCGAACACCAGCAGCGGCGACTTCCCGCCGAGTTCCAGCGAGACCGGCGTGAGCTGGGCACCGGCCGCGGCGGCGACCTGGCGGCCGGTGGCCACCGAGCCGGTGAAGGCGACCCTGGCCACGTCCGGGTGTGCCACCAGCGGCGCCCCGGCCTCCGCGCCCAGGCCCTGTACGACGTTGAAGACGCCGTCGGGCAGCCCGGCGTCGCGGGTGATGTCCGCGAGCAGGCTGGCGGTCAGCGGCGCCCACTCCGGCGGCTTGGCCACCACGGTGTTCCCGGCCGCGAGCGCGGGGGCGATGCGCCAGGTCGCGAGCATCAGCGGGGCGTTCCACGGGGTGATCACCGCGGTGACCCCGGCCGGGTCCCAGGAGACCCGCTCCGCGTGCCCGGAGACCTCCCGGTCCCCCGGGTCGAGCCGGCCCAGCCAGTCCGCGAAGAACTCGAAGTTGTGCGCCACCCGGGGCATCACGCTGCGCCGGTGCGAGCGCAGCAGCGAGCCGTTGTCCCCGGTCTCGACCTGGGCGAGTTCCTCGATCCGGCCGCGCACCCCGGCCGCGATCGCGCGCAGCACCGCGGCCCGCTCCGCCGGCGGGGTTCCCGCCCAGCCGCCGAACGCCGCCCGCGCCGCGCCGACCGCCGCGCCGACCTCGGCCGCCCCGCCCCGGGCCACCTCGGCGATGGGTTCTGAGTCGATCGGGGACACGTCGGTGAACGTGGCGGCCGATCCGGCCCGGCGGCCGCCGATCCAGTGGCGCGTGTCCACCGCGACACCGGCCACGTGCGCCGAGTTCAGTGGCAAGGCAGATCACCACCCGAAGGTCGTTTGGAACCAAAATATAGTACGAAGGTCATCCGGCCGTGGCTAGCCTTCGCCGTCACGTCGGCCGCGTACGCGGGGGGTTGCCCTGGTTCCCAGTTAGCCGGGCTGGTTTCTCGCTGGCTGGGACAGGCGGTGGGCGAGCTGCGCCCGGGAGCGGACGCCGAGCTTCGCGTAGGCGTGCGACAAGTGGCCCTCGACGGTGTTGATGGTGACGAACAGGGCCTGGGCGATCTCCTTGTTCGAGCGGCCGGTGGCCGCCAGTTCGACGACGCGGCGCTCGGTGGGGGTCAGCTGGCCGGCCCGGCCGGGGCGCCGGGCGCCGATGCGGTCGATCTCGGCGCGGGCGCGCGCGGCCCACCCGGTGGAGCCGATCTCGTCGAAGGTCCCGGCCGCCTGTTCGAGCGAGCGCCGCGCGGCGGCCCACTTCCGCAGCCGGCGCTCGGCCTTCCCGAGCGCTAGCAGTGCCCTGGCCCGGTCGAAGCGAAGGCCGAGCTGCCCGTAGGAATCCGCTGCCGCCCGGAGTTCTGCCGCCGCCGCGTCGCCGCCTGGCGGGGCCGCGAGGCGGATCAGTGCGCTGCACCGTTTAGCGGTGACCAGGCCCCAGGGGTGCTCCTGTTGCTCGGAGAGCGTTCGCAGCCGGGCGGTGACCTCGCGCGCCCTGTCCAGTTCGCCAAGCTCCACCAGCGCCTCGACCAGCTCCGGCGCGACCGGGAAGACACCGGGCTCGTCCACCCCTTCCCGTTCGGTGTGTTCCCAGACCGTGCCCAGGCTCTCCGCCGCGCGTGCGGGCTCGCCGGTGAGCAGCGCGACGATGCCGCGCGCCCGCAGGCCTTCGAGCCAGTCCCACTGGAAGTCGATCGCCTCCGCCCGGTCGATCGTGTCGGCGGACCAGCTCATCGCCTCTTCCGGGAGGCCCCGGCCCGCGGCGAGCAGGGCGCGGCAGCGTTGGTGGTAGGGCTCGACGAACAGCTCACGCTCGGCCGTCTCGGCCCACTCGTCCAGCAGTCGCTGCGCCGTCTGCCACTCGCCGGCCCGGAGCGCGAGCTCGCACAGATGCAGCCGCGCCCAGACGTAGGAGAGGGGCTCGCCACGTTCGTCACTGAGCGTGCGGAGCCGCTCGAACACGGGCTTCGCCGCTTCGATCTCGCCGCGCCAGACGTGCCGTTGGCCCGCGACGCGCTCGGGCGACTCGGCGAGGTGACCGGGCGAGGCTGACGCGGCGTTCCATCGCTCGCAGATGTCGCCGATGCCGCGCCCGCGCAGCCCGCGGGCCCAGGCGAGCGCGAAGAGCACGGCCCGCTCCACCTCGGGCCCGGCCCGCTCCGCGGCGGGCAGAACTTCGAGCGCGCGCGCCTCGGCGTCGGCGATCCGTTCGACGCTGATCACGGCGCTCGACATCTTCGCGACGATGAGCGCGTGCAGCGCCGGGTCGGCCTCGGCCGCCACGCGCGCGCGGTCGAGAGCCTGCCGGTAGTCGTCGAGGTGCACGTAGACGGCCTCGGCGAGGAGCAGCCAGGCGCGGGCCAGCGGCGGGCCGCCCGGGATCGAGTCCAGATTGGCGGTGAGCAGCTCCGTCAGGCGCTCGGGCTCGCCCGCGGTCTCGAGGTAGGACGCGAGCGCGAGCAGCCGCTCGGGCCGCTGCGCCGAGTCCGCCGGCGTGAGCCGGATCGCGTGCTCGCCCAGCTCGGCCGCCTCCCGGCGCGCGCCGCGCGCGAAGGCGTGCCCCGCGGCCGCGGCGACCGTCGCCGCGAGCTGCTCGTCCGGATCGCGGCTGGCGAGTGCGAGGTGGTGGGCGCGCAGCCCATCGTCGGCCGCCACGCTGGCCAGCGTCCGATGCAGCTCGCGGCGCTCGCGGCTCGCGGAGCGCTTCTTCACCGCCCCGGCGAGCAGCGGGTGCGCCGCCCGGATGCGGCTGCCGTCGGCGAGCACCAGGCCGCGCTCGATCGCGTCGTCCAGCGTGGCGGGCGCGGCGATCGCGGGGAGCTGCGACGGTTCGAGGTCGCCGCTCAGCGCCACCGCGAGGAGCAGCCTGCGGACCGGTTGCGGCAGGCGTGTCACCCGCGCCCCGAGGAGCCCCTCGACCGTCTCGGGCACGGGAAGGTCGCCACCCAGCGCTGGCATCCCCTGTTCAACCAGCGTTCGCCCGAGTTCCAGCGCGAACAGCGGGTTGCCGAGCGTGGCGTCGAAGATCCGCCATAGCAGGTGCCGCGGCAAGGTCAGGTGGAGCCGGTCCGCGAGCATGTGGCGCATCGCATCGAGGCTCAGCGGCCCCACGCTCAGCCGCTTGATCTCAGGAGCGAGTGCTCGCTCGAGCTGGGTCGGCGCGCGGGGGCGCCGGGTCAGCAGGAAGCTGACGTGCTCGCCGCCCAGCCGCCGCGCCGCGAACGCGATCGCGTCCGCGGAAGCGCCGTCGAGCCACTGGATGTCGTCGATCGCGACGAGCACCGGCTGGCGCGCGGCGAGCGTGCGCAGCGTGCCGAGAACACCGGCGGCGACGGCCCGCGGCTCGCCCGGCGAGGCGGCGGCCTCGGCGCGCAGCAGCGCGACCTCGAGCGCGTGGGCCTGGGGCGCGGGCAGGTGCGGCAGCGCCTCGTCGGCGACCGTCCCGAACAGGTCGGCCAGCCCGGCGAAGGTGAGCCGGGCTTCGGCCGGGTGGCCGATGCTCTCCAGGACCAGATAACCGCCTGTCCGGGCGGCTTCGAGCAGAGTGCACCAGACGGCGGTCTTTCCGATCCCGGCCGGGCCCTCGACGACCAGCACTCGTGCCGGGCCGGCTTCCAGAAAGGCCTGGCCGGCCTTAAGCTCGAGGTCCCGCCCGAAAAGCGCTACGTCCACTCCTGACCAGACGTTACGTCCATTTCCTGACCCGACCCTACTGGCCCGGACTTGGGTGCGCCATGGCCGCGAAGGGGCGCCGTGCCAGTCAAAAGTCCGGGGTTTTCCGCCGTTTCACGCCGGGCTGCCCGCGCGTAGCGTCGGGCGCATCAGCGCGGCGGTCACCGGGCCGCACGCAGGCGAAGGGGGCATGAGATGACGACGGTTGCGGTGCCGGAGGCAGGCGCGCCGATGCGGAGGCACACGGTGCGCGGTGGCGGCGGGCTGCTGTTGCACGTGCGCGAGTGGGGCAATCCGGACGGGCCGCCGATCCTGTTCCTGCACGGCTGGTCGCAGAGCCATCAATGCTGGGACAAGCAGGTCTCCAGCCCGCTTCTTAAGGAGTTCCGGCTGGTTGCCTGCGACCTCCGGGGCCACGGGATGTCGCAGGCGCCGCCGGGCCCCGAGTGCTACACCGACGCCGGGCTGTGGGCCGACGACGTCGCGGCCATCGTCGGGCAGTTGCGCCTCGGCCGGCCCGTCCTGGTCGGCTGGTCCTATGGCGCCTTCGTCATCTGCGACTACCTGCGCGCGTACGGCCAGGAGCAGGTGGCGGCCGCCTGTTTCGCCGGCGGTGCCGTGAAGCTGGGCCAGGCGGCGTTCGGGACGCTGATCGGCCCCGGCTTCCTCGACCACTTCGCGGACGCGACCTCGGACGACCTGCCGGCCAACATCCGCGCCATGCGCGGCCTGGTGCGGGCGTTCGCGGCGAAGCCGCTCCCGGCCTCCGACGTCGAAACGCTGCTGTGCGCGGGCATGGTCGTGCCCGCGGGCATCCGGGCGAGCCTCGCGGCCCGCGAGATCGACGGCGACGACGTGCTGCGCTCGCTCGGGGTGCCACTGCTCGTCTCGCACGGCCGCGCCGACACCATCGTGCTCCCGGCGATGGCCGAGCACGTCCTCGCGACCTGCCCGGCCGCCGAGGCCTCCTGGTACCCCGGCGCTCACGCGCCGCACCTGGAGGAGCCCGAGCGCTTCAACCGCGAGCTGGCGGCGCTCGCCCGCCGCGCCGGTCGGGGCTGTGATGATCACACCGGCCGAGGCGACGCGGCGCAGTCCGATCACCAGGGGCAGCCCGGGCCTGGCGGGGCGACGGACGGGGCGGATGCCGGTGGCGGGCCGGCCCCTGCGGCGGAGCAGGGCAAGCAGGGCCGGCGGAAGTTCCTGACCGGCCTGGCGGCGCCCGCGGTCGAGGGCGATAACCACGGCGGGGGCCCCGGTGTCATGGGGACGACAGGCACCGGCACCGGCGTGGCCAGCCCGGGAGTGCTCGGCCAGGCTGGCGCCGACGCGGGCGTCGGCGTGTTCGGCACCGGTGACATCGGCGTGCGGGGCGACTCGCCCGGTGCCACGTCCACGCAGGTCGGCGTGAAGGGAAGTGCCGGGGGGCCACAGGGCATCGGTGTGCAGGGCACCGGCTTCAAGGGCGTCGAGGGCGTGAGCCCCAACTACGGCGTGTACGGCGCGGGGTTCTTCGGCGTCTACGGCCTGAGCCCGGTCGGTGCGGGCGTGTACGGCGACTCCAGCGCCGCCGCCGTCCCCGGGGTGCTGGCCAGCAGCCAGGTCAGCGGCGGCCTCGCGCTGAGCGTGCAGGGCTTTGCCAAGTTCTCCACCGCGGGAAAGGCGACCGTCGCAGCGGGTGCGTCGAAGGTCACGGTCACCCTGGCCAAGGTGGTGGCCACTGACTCCGTCCTGGCGACCGTCCAGGGCAGCAAGCCGGTTTCGGTGAAGAACGCCACCGCCTCGGCCGGAAAGATCACCATCACCCTCACCGGCACCACGTCGTCGTCGGTCACGGTCAGCTACCTGGTCCTCCGTACCTAAGCCAGGGCCAGCCTTCGCCGCCCGCTGACCCCGCACGGAGGTCCGTGCGGGGTCAGGGCTGGACCGGTTCCCGGTCAGCCAGGCTGGTTCCCGGTTGGCCGTAGCAGTCTTCCGCCGTCCCAGGTGACCCCGACCTGGCGGTAGTAGCCGGCGATGATCTCGCGGACCTCCAGGGCGGCCAGTTCCTCGGTGGGCGAGTCGAACAGGTCGAGCGTCGCGTCACCGCGCCAGGCCGGGCCGGCCTCGGCGCTGGCGCTGCCCGAGGCGATCAGCTCGTCGAGCGAGTCGGGCGCGCCCTTCTCGATCGAGGGCATCCACCGGTGGTGCGCCATCGGATGGGCGTTGACGAACCCGTTGTCCGGGGACGGCTCGCGCAGCGTGACCACCGCCTGGGCGAGCCGCCGGTCGGCTGCGGCCAGCGTGCCGGCGAACCGGCCGCCGGGCGCGATCCGCGGCGCGGCCCGGCCGAACGGGTGCGGCCGGGTCTGGTGGATCGACCCGAGCTTCTTCGGATACCCCTGATGCAGGCCGCGCACCAGCGCGAAATCGGCGTCCACCCAGATGTAGACGCAGCGCGAGTAGACCTGCCCGGCGTAGGCGCAGCGCACCACGGCGAAGCACTCGCGGTACTGGGCCCGCACCGGATCCAGCAGCTCCGCGCCGGACTCCCCGCAGGACTGCCAGTCGGCCCAGATCAGCGCCACGGCGCCGGGATCGGTGGGCGCGGGCTCCAGCGGGGCGGGCAGCAGTTCGGCGACCCGGGCCGGGTCGGTGCGGTACTCCACGGTGAGCAGGTCGCCGGAGTAGTGCCAGGGCGGCTCGGGCAGCAGCGACGACCGCCCGGTCGCGGTCCTCGGGTAGAAGAACCCCGCCAGATCGCTCATAGGTGCTCCGAGGTCGTTTGTATCCGTACGATCATGGATGCTAGACGCAGGAATTCATTCCCGCCAGGCTGGATGCCCGGCCCAGCCGCGCCCTGCAGGGAGGACACCGTGCCAGATCCGACCGACACCGACGTCGCCGCCGTTGCGGAGCGGCTGGCCGGCCAGGGGATCGATGTCGTCCGGGTGTCCTACCCGGACCTGATCGGCGTGGACCGGGGCCGGGACGTGCTGCTCGGCGAACTGGCGTCCGCGGCCGGCCACGGGCTGGCGTTCTGCCGGGCGGTGTACCACACCTCGCCGATGGGCGACGTGGTGCCGGTCCAGGGCGGCCTCGAGGCCGGGCTGCCCGACATCACCGTCCGCCCCGACCTGGCCACGCTGACCCCGCTGCCGTGGGAGCCGGGGGCGGCGTGGTGCCTCGGTGACGCCTTCACCCCGGACGGCGCGCCCGCGGCGGAGTCGCCGCGCGCCGTGGCGCAGCGGGTGGCCGGCCGGGTCGCGGGCCTCGGCTACGCCCTGGTCTGCGGCCCCGAGCTCGAGTTCTACCTGTGCCAGCCGGCGCCAGGGGGCGGGTGGCGGCGGTACGCCAACGACCTGGGGAACGTGTACGTGGTCGGCCGCAAGGGCGACCCGCAGGGCGTGCTGCTGGCCATGCTCAGGCAACTGCGGGACGCGGGGCTGCACGTCACCGCGGCCAACCACGAGTTCTCGCCCGGCCAGTTCGAGATCAACCTCGGCCACTCGGAACTGGCCGACGCGGCCGACCGGTCGTTCCGGCTCAAGTCGGCGGTGCAGGAGATCGCCCGGCACCACGGCCTGCTGGCCACGTTCATGGCCAAGCCGTTCAACGACGAGGGCGGGTCCGGGTTCCACGTGCACGTCTCGCTCACGGACTCCTCGGGGGAGAACGTGTTCGGCGACCCCGGCGGCCCGGACGGGCTGGCCGCCGTCGGCCGGCACGCCATCGGCGGGGTACTGGCCCACGCCCGGGCGCTGAGCGCGCTGCTCAACCCGACCATCAACTCCTACAAGCGGTTCGGGCCGGACACCCTGGCCCCGTGGCTGATCGACTGGGGCCTGGACAACCGCAGCGCGATGGTCCGGATCCCGCCCGAGCGGGGCGCCGCCGCCCGGATGGAGGTCCGGCTCGGCGACGCCACCGCCAACCCCTACCTGGCCATGGCCGCCGTCGGCGCGGCCGTCTACCTGGGCATCACCGGGAAGGTGGAGCCGCCCGCCAAGCTGGAGGGCTACGGCTACGACCCGGAGCGCGCGGACATGCTGCCGCAGCGGCTCGGCGACGCGCTTGATGCACTGGAAGCCGACCGGGAGCTTGCCGAGGTGCTCGGCGAGTACTTCGTCGGCTCGTTCCTGGCCTACAAGCGGAACGAGATCGAGCGGTTCGAGCGGTTCGTCACCGACTGGGAGTTCCGCGAGTACACCTACCACCTCTGACCCAGCACCGCCCCAACCTGCCCCTGAACCCCACCCCAACGATTCGTGATCATGACTTTGGTGGGGCTATACCCCCACCAAAGTCATGATCACGAGGAGGGTCGGTGCCTGGACGCCGGGATCAGGGGCCGAAGGTCGTGGTGAGGGGGATGGTGCGGCCGGTGGCGGCGGCGGTCCGCGCGGCCAGCATGATCTCCAGGACGTGCCGGGCCCGGGCGGCGCTGGGCAGCGGCCGTGTTCCGGCGTCCAGGCAGTCGGCCAGGTGCTCGACCAGGGACGCGCGGGCCAGCACCTGGGTCCGGTCCGGGACCATCTCGGCGTCCAGCGACCGCGGGGTGATCCAGCCCGGCAGGCCGGGCGCGGCGTCCACCCGGAACAGTTCCATCGGCAGCTCCCCCGGCCCGTAACCGGCGCCGGGCCGGTTCACCACCAGCGTCCCGGCAAGCCCGAACACCTCCATCTCCGGGCTGCGGGTGGCCACCACGCAGAAACCGGCGTCCACCACGGCGAACGTGGCGCCGCCGAAGTCCAGCAGGAGCAGGTTGTTGTCGTTCTCGGTGACCGGGATCTCCAGGCCGTCGAACGGGCCGCCGCGGGCCCGCCGCACCGGCGCGGTCACCCCGGACATCGCCGCCACGGCCCGGGCCGGGCCGAGCACGGCGGTGACCCGGTCCAGCCCGTAGACGCCCATGTCGAGCAGCGGGCCCGCGCCCTCGGCGTAGAACCAGGCCGGGTCGGCCGGCCAGGCCATGGCGGCCGGGCCGCCGTGCGAGGACTGCACGCGGGCGAACGCCACCTTGCCGATGGCGCCCGCGCCGATGAGCCGCCGCGCCTGCGCCCATTCCCGCTTCAGGATGTCCATCGGCGCGCAGACGATCAGCAGGCCGCCCCGGTCGGCCGCCTCGATCAGCTCGTCCGCCTGCGCCAGGGTGGACGCCAGCGGCTTCTCGGTGACCAGGTGCTTCCCGGCGGCCAGGACGCGCAGCGACGTCTCGTAGTGGTCCGCGATCGGGGTCAGGTTGACCACGGCGTCGACGTCCGCCCGGGCGAGCAGCCCGCCGAGGTCGTCGCAGACCACCGGGATGTCCCAGTCCCGTGCCACCCGCTCCGCGCGGGCCCGGGTCCGGCTGGCGATCGCGGTCACCGCCACCCGGCCGGACAGCCGCCGCAGGCCGGGCAGGTAGCCGGGCTCGACCGTGGCGATCATCCCGGCGCCCAGGATCCCGACGCGGAGCGGGTCCCCCGGCCTACGGGCGGCAGGACCGGGCGGTGCAGTCTACGGCTAGCCCCGCGCCGCCTTGACGTGCTCCTCTAGCGCCGGAGGCGGCCCGGCGGCGCTGGCACGCCGGGGAGCGGCCCCGGGCGCGGATCACACCCTGGTCCCCGCGCTCAGGTCGGATAGCTGTGTGCTCGCCGACTGCCTGGCCCGCAGCACGAACGTGGACGCGAAGCCGACCACGAGCAGCGCGAGGGCCAGCCACGGGGCCCAGATCGTCGGGCTGGTCACCTTGTAGAACGAGCCGTAGATGGCGGCCGCGGTGATCACGATGCCGATCACCGCCGAGATGACCAGCGACACCCGGCGCGAGGACGTGGCGAAGCTGCGCAGCGAGCCGACCGACATCAGCAGGTACACCACGACCAGGGCGAAACCGCCGAACGTGGACCCCCAGGCGAACAGCGCGAAGTAGTGCGGGGTGGCCGGCAGTGCGAACAGCCCGGTCCAGAACTGGTTGACCAGCAGGGTCACGATCGACGCCCCGACCACGAAGGCCGCCGCGCCCAGCGGCGCGCCGTTCTGCTTGCGGGTGACGGCCAGCGGCGCGGGCACCCGGCGGTCGCGGCCCATGGCGAAGATGCCGCGCGAGGCGGACACCGCGCAGCCGATGGCGACCGCGAGCATGTCGAACAGCACCACGAGTTCCAGCAGCCGGTCGATCCAGGTGCCGCCGTACCCGCCCGCATTGGCCGGCGCGCCGAGCGCGAAAAGCGGCGCCCCGGCGGCCGCGGTGATCGCCTTGAGGCTGTAGTGGAACCCGGCCACCTCGACGTAGGTGGCGAGGACGTAGAAGACGGTGGCGATGCCCGCCGTGGCCATGACCGCGATCGGGATCTCCCGGCGCGGGTTGGGCGTCTCCTCGGCCAGGTTGGCCGCGGTCTCGAAGCCGACGAACACCAGGACGCCGTACAGCACGCCGAAGAAGATGCCGGACCAGCCGTCCGCGGCCGAGGACGGGTTGAACGGCTTCAGGCTGTTCGCCGACCCCAGCTTGGCGATGACCGTGATGAAGAAGATGGTCACCACGACGATCGAGACCAGCGCCAGGGCGAGCTGGCTGCGGGTGGACACCCGGACCCCGAAGTACAGGATGCCGGCGATCACCGCGATCAGGATCAGCGTCCACAGCCACGACGGCAGCGGGTTCACCCCGAACTCGGCCTGGATGGTGCTCTGCAGGTACCCGCCGATGAGCAGCAGCAGGCCGGTGAGCAGCACGGTCACCCCGCCGTAGTACAGCCACCCCGCCGCGGTGCCGACCCGCTCGCCGAGGCCGCGGGTCACGTAGTCATACAGCGACCCGGCCGCGTGGATCTCCTTGACGTAGGCCGACACGATCCAGCCCAGCGCGAACACGCCGACCGCGGCGAGGAGCACCGACAGCGGCGACGCCACGCCGCCGCCTTTGCCGGACGCGCTGATCACCCCGACCACCAGCGGGATCACGAAGGCCGCGGAGAACACCGGGCCCATGAACCCCACCGACTGGGCGATCACATCCGGCAAGGAGAGCACCTTGGCGCCAAGGCGCTCGTAGACCGGCTCGGAACTCGCCATGATTTCCTCCCCTGACATTTTCATGCACTTACGCTTGCCGGGGCACCCGGGCAGCGCCCCTCAGGCCGGAATCCGCAATACCCGCCTCGCGTTCTCGCCGAAGATCGCCGCCTCGTCCGCGTCCGGCAGGCCGAGAGCCTCGATGTCGGCGATCGTGTCGCCGACCACGCTGGGGCCCCCGAGCGGCATGTCCGTGCCGAACAGCACGTGATCCGCGCCGAAGAACTCCACCGCGCAGCGGACCGCGTGCGTGGCGCCGAACATCGCCGTGTCGGCGTAGAAGCCCCTGAAGTAGTCCATCGGGTCGCGGTCCAGGCCGGCCAGGATGGCCGCCCGGCCGGGATCCTCCAGCGGCGAAGCCAGCCTCCCGGCGAAGTGCGGCACCATGGCTCCCGCGTGATGGGTGATCACCCGCAGCCCCGGATGGGTGTCGAAGACACCCGAGTACACCAGCCGCGCCATGCACGCCGACGTCTCGTACGGCCAGCCCAGGGACCACCAGATGCCGTACTTGGACCGGCTCTCCGCCGGGTAGTCCGGCCAGGCCGGGCTGCGCGTGGGGTGGATCCACACCGCGCCGTCCAGGCGGGTCACGGTCTCGAAGACGGGCGCGAACCGCCGCTCGTCCAGCGGCGCGCCGCCGACGTTGGTGTGCAGTTGCGTGCCGAGCGCGCCAAGCTGGGTGATCGCCCGGTCCAGTTCCCGCGCGGCGGCGTCGATGTCGTTCATCGGCAGCGCGGCGCTGAACCCGGCGAACCGGTCCGGGTGCCCGCGCACCAGTTCGGCCAGCTCGTCGTTGGCGGCGCGGGCCAGGTCGCGGGCCAGGGCCGGGCCGCCCAGCTCCGCGGGCGGCGGTACGGCGAGCGTCAGCACCTGGACGTAGTCGCCGAACGCGTCCATGACCCGCCAGCGGGCATCCAGGTCGATGAGCGCCGGGTCCTCGCGGATCCACGGCTGGTAGCCGAGGATCCGTTCGCTGACGGCGTCGCCCGACATGATCGGCTCCAGGCGCCGCGCATACGAAGGCGGGAGAATGTGAGCGAAGGCGTCGATCTTCCTCACGACCGTCCCCTCGGCGTTGGTCCCGGGCGGCACTGGCGCGGGCAGTTGCCGGGATCGTATGGAAGCGAACGATCCGGTGTCAAGATCTGGCACATCACCAGGAGGTGGAGTGGGCGACGGCGTCACCCGGCGGCCCGGTGCCTTGGCGCGGCTGCGCACCGCCGTGGCGGGCGGCCCGCTCGGCAACCGTTCCTTCCGGTTGCTCGGCGCGGGCCAGCTTGCCTCGACCATCGGCGACCTGTGCTACGCGGTGGCGCTGCCGTGGCTGATCCTGTCCAGCCACGGCGGGCCGGTACTGCTCGGCGCGGTGCTGGCCTGCTACGGCGTGCCGCGGACGGTGCTGATCCCGGTGGGCGGCATCCTGGCGGACCGGCTGGGCCCGCGCCTGGTCATGCTGATCGCCGACGCGGCCCGGTGCGTGCTCGTCGCTGCCCTCGCGGTGCTGGCCGCCCAGCACACGGCATCGCTGGCGGTGCTCGGCCCGCTGGCGGCCCTGATCGGGGCCGGCGAGGGCCTGTTCCTGCCGGCCTCGTTCACGATCATCCCGTCGATCGTTATACCGGAACAGTTGCAGGCGGCGAACGCCATCTCGACCGCGCTGAACCAGGTCGGCTCGCTGCTCGGGCCGGTGCTCGGCGGCCTGCTCGTCGCCACCGCCGGGTCCGCCCCGGCGTTCGCCGTGGACGCGGCGTCGTTCGCGATCTCGGCCCTCGCGCTCGCCCTGATCCGGACCCGGTCACCGGCCGCCGGTGAAGCCACGGAGGGACAGGCCGGCCAGGAGGGCGCACCGCGCGTCTGGCCGCTGCTGCGCACCTCACGCGTGCTGCAGATCACGCTGGTGGTCGTCGTCGTGGCGAACCTCACCGCGGGCGGCACCTTCGAGGTCGCGCTGCCCGCCCTCGCCCATGCCAGGTTCGGCGCGGCCGGCTACGGGGCGCTGATCGCCTGCATGGGCCTCGGCGCCCTCGGCGGCACCGTCGCCGCCGCCCGGGCCACGGGCCTGCGCAGGCCGGGGGTCGTCACCTACTGCGTGTACCTGGGCGAGGGGACCGCGATCTGCTTCGTGCCCTACCTCGGCGGCCTGCCCGGTGCCGCCGCCGCGATGACCGTCGTCGGGATCTGCAACAGCTTCGGCAACATCCTGATCATCACCCTGCAGCAGCAGTGGGCGCCGCCCCGGCTGCTCGGCCGGATCATGAGCCTGATCATGCTCGCGGCCCTGGGCAGCTTCCCCGCCTCCGTGGCGGTGGCCGGCGTGCTCATCCACCACTTCGGCCCGGCGGTCTTCTTCCCGGTCGCCGGGATCGTGCTGATCGTCACGATCCTGGCCGCGCTCACCCAGCAGGAGATCCGCGACTTCGGCGCCGCGCCGGAGCCGGGCCCCGAGCCCGCCGCGTGACCATGGCGATGCTGGCCTGTACTCGGGCGCGGCAGCGGGTCAGGCCGGGGTGACGCGGACCGGGAGGGCCTTGAGGCCGTTGGTGAAGTTGGACCGGATCCGGCGCGGCTCGCCGGCCAGCTCGAACCGGGCCACCCGCCGGGCCAGCGCGGCGAGCACGATCCGCACCTCCAGCCGGGCCAGGTGGGCGCCCAGGCACAGGTGCGGCCCGCCGCGGCCGAAGCTCAGGTGCCGGTTCGGCGCGCGGCCGACGTCGAACACGTCCGGGCCGGCGAACTCCGTCTCGTCCCGGTTCCCCGACACGTACCAGAGCACGACCTTGTCCCCGGCCCGTACCGCCGCCCTCCCAAGTTCGGTATCGCGCATCGCGGTCCGGCGCATGAAGTGGGTCGGGCAGCTCCACCGGAGCACCTCGTCGGTCGCCGGGTCCAGCAGGCCGGGGTCGGCCCGCAGCCGGTCCCACTGGTCCGGGTGCTCGCAGAACGCCAGCACCCCCTGGGCGATGGCGATCCGGGTGGTCTCGTTGCCCGCGATCACCAGGATCGAGAAGAAGTTGTCCAGGTCGGTCTCGCTCAGCCGGTCGCCGTCCACCTCGGCGCGCAGCAGCCGGGACAGCAGGTCGTCGCCCGGATCCCGGAGCCGCTCCGCCACGACCTCGCGGCCCAGGTCCCACAGTTGCTTGCCGTACGGGCTGCGGAACGGGAACCGCCGGTAGGCGTCGGTGTCGTCACGGCCCCAGACCACGTCGGTGATGTCCGGGTCGGTGTTGGCGATGAGCCGGTCGCCCAGGTCGATGAACGAGTCAAGGTCCGCCTCGGGCAGGCCCATGATGCGGGCCAGCACCCGGATCGGCACCTCCTTGGCCACCGCGTCCACGAAGTCGAACCGCTGGCCGGCCAGCACCGGCCCGGTCAGCGCGGCGTCGAGCACCTGCTCGGTGAGCCCCTCGACGAAGTGCTGGTAGACCGCGACCGCCCGGATGGAGAAGGCGCCGGACACGATCTTGCGGAGCTTGGTGTGCTCGGGCGGGTCGGTGTCGATGATGGTCCGCCGGGCCGCCATGTCCTCGTCGGTCGGCTCCTCGAAGGAGATGCCCCGGGCCGAGGAGAACGTTGCCACGTCCCGGCTGGCGGCGACAATGTCGGAATAGCCGCAGACGGACCAGAAGCCCGAGTTCGGCGGCGCCTCGTCATGCCAGGCGACCGGTGCCTCCCGCCGGAGCCGGGCAAACTCGGCGTAGGGCACCTCGCGTGCCCACATGTCGAGGTCGGTGAGGTCGACGGCTCGGGTCATGGCAAGTAGTTTGGCACCAAACGAGATCACCGGCAATCGGAGGGATCGCATGCGGGTCGTCGTCGTCCGCCACCACGAAGAGGACTCGGCCGGGTTCATCGGCGCCGCCTTCGCGGCGCGCGGCGCGGAGCTGTCCACCGTGCTGTTCCCCAAGGAGGGCGGGCTGCCGGAGCCGCACGGCCTGGCGCACATCGTCCTGCTCGGGTCCACCTGCTCGGTGTACGACGAGGGCGAGGCCCGCGCCTGGATCGACGAGGAGCTGGCCTGGCTGCGCCGGGCCGACGCGGCCGGGGTGCCGGTGCTGGGGATCTGCTTCGGCGCACAGATGCTGGCCACCGCGTTCGGCGGCACGGTGGAGGACGCCGGCAGCCAGGAGATCGGCTGGGTCACGGTCGACACCGCCGACCCCGGGCTGATCCCGCCGGGGCCGTGGCTGGAGTTCCACCACGACCGGTGCCTGCCGCCCGGCCAGGCCACCGTGCTCGCCCGTAACGACCTCGGCGTGCAGGCGTACCGCCTCGGCCGGCACCTCGCCGTCCAGTTCCACCCCGAGGTGGACGGCGACCAGATCCGGCTGTGGCTGGACGCCGGCGGGCGGGCCGAGATCGAGGCGAACGGCCAGGACCCGGACCGGTTGCTCGCGCAGACGATCGCCGAGGAGCCCGGCGCCGCCGACCGGGCCGGCCAGCTCGTCGCGGCCGCGCTGCGGGTCGCCGCCCAGGCCAGGGAGCCGGCTGGCGGGTAAACCCCGGCCGGCCCGGGAGCCCTCCGGCCCGTGCCCGGCCCGGGAGCCCTCCGGCCCGTGGCCGGCCCGGGAGCCGGGCGATACGGCCGCCGATCGGGGACACCGGCGGCGGCACCAACCAAGTGATCTTCGTCAGCCGCCGGGACGGGTTCGTCCTTGGCGACGACGGTCAGCTTTCCTCGACCGCGCGGATGATCGTGCGCAGCAGCGACGCGAGCTGGTCCTTCTCCCGCTCGGACAGGCTGGCGCTGACGAACGCCTCGCCCATGTTGAACGCGGGGAACAGCCGCTCGATCACGCCCAGGCCCTTGGGCTCCAGGCTGACCATCACCAGGCGGCCGTCCGACTCGTGCGCCCGGCGGCGGGCCAGGCCGCGCTTCTCCAGGGTCTTCAGCACGCCGGTGAGGGTGCCCTTGGTGACCCCGGCCTCGGCGGCCAGGTCCCTGGTCTGCTGCTCGCCCCAGATCCACAGCACGAACAGCACGGTGAACGCGGCCCAGGACAGGTCCTCGCCCGCGAGCACCTTGCGCTCCATGTGGTTGCGGATCACGTTGGCGGCGCGGTAGATGTTCGACACCGCGGCCATGGCGGCGAAGTCGAGCTTCTGGCCGCCGATGCGCTCACGGATGTCACGCTCGGCCTGCACGAGGTCGCTGGCGTTGCTGGCGGCGAGGCGACGTGGCATTCCACGATGGTACGTGCGCGCTTCACCGGAAGTATCGCCGCTGCATGTACAGCAGATGGTCGAACGGCTCGGGGGACGCCCCGGCACCGGTGCGGGCGGCGTCCGCATCACCCTTCGCCAGCGCCCGGTTGATCAGCCTGGCGACCTCCTCGACGGTCGCCACCCCGTAGGCCATGTCGGGGTCGTTGCTGGTCAGGATCGCGATCGAATAGTCCAGGTCATGGTCGGTGAAGTCGCCGATGCTGTTCACGTCCCACAGGTCCGGGTCCGGCAGCCAGCCGTTCTTCAGGTGGACCGTCACGTCCGCGGGCGCGCCCGCCGGCACGCCCCAGCGCTGCGCCGGGATGACGTCGGCCATCAGGGCGAGCGCGTAGTGGCGGCTCGCCGCGTCCAGTACCGGGTTGTGGGTGATCAGGAGTTGCAGCAAGCGCAGTTCATCGTGCGCGTTCACCTCGGTCAGGCCCCAGAGGTCGTCCTGGCCGAGCACGGTGTGGTTCATCCCGGCCGCGGTCAGGAAGCGCTGCAGTGCGGTCATGCCGATCTCGTTCCACAGCGTGTCCTGTGCGTCGTTGTCCGACTCGGTGATCATCGCCTGCGCCAGGGCGGCCTGGTAGGGGCCGAGTTCCTGCTGCCCCTGAAGCTCGTACAGCAGCGCGCCGAGGGTGATGACCTTGATGACGCTGGCCGAGTGAAACTCCCGCCACTGGTGGTACCGGCACCGGATGCCCGCCTCCGGGTCGTCCGCGGCGATGCCCACCGTCGCGTACGTGCCGCGCAGCGCGCTGGCTATCCGCCGGGACAGCGCGGCCGCGAGCGCGGGCTGGGCCGATGACGTGCAGATGCCCGGCGCGGCCCGGGCGGGGACCGGGGAAGCCGGGGCGGCACCGGGGCCCGGGGCGGCGGCGGGACCCGGCGCGGCCGCCAGGGCCGGGGCGGCCGCCAGGGCGGGGGCGAGCAGGGCCGTCAGCACGAACGCACGCGCGGGCCACCGGCGCCATCGCCGCATCCTCATCACGCTCCTCGGGCAGCGCAGACGATAACTAGCGAAGCTGGAGTGATGGTGTCAACCGCATGTGAAGAATGTGAGGATGAACTGGGTCGGCCCGGCGGCGGGCGCTAGGCGTCGTAGGCGATGGTCGGCAGGTCCACCGCGGTCGCGCCGCCGTCCACGGTGAGCACCGCCCCGCTGACCGCCGACGCGTGCTCGCTGGCCAGGAACGCGACCGTCGCCGCGACCTCGGCGGGCTCGGCGGGCCTGCGCAGCGGCACCTGCGCCGTGGCCAGCGTGTAGGCGGCCTCCCGGTCCGGCAGCCCGCGCAGCGCGGCCAGCGCGTCCATCTCCTCGTCGGCCATCGGGGTGCGCACCCACCCCGGGCACACGGTATTGACCCGCACCCCGCGCGGGCCGAAGTCCCTGGCCATGGACCTGGCCAGGCCGATCACGCCGTGCTTGGCGGTGACGTAGCCCACCGACTCGGGCGCGGCCGCCAGGCCGGCGATCGACGAGACGACCACCACGCAGCCGCGCCGCGCGATGAGCTGCGGCAGGCAGGCCCGCGCCGCGACCAGGCAGGTGGTCACGTTGGCGCGCCAGCTCTGCTCCCAGGCCTCGTCGGGCATGTCCGCGGCCGTGCCGGCGCCGTGCCCGCCCGCGTTGGCCACCAGGATGTCGATGCCGCCGAACCGCGCGACCGCCGCGGCGGCCACCTCCGCCATCGCGTCGCCGTCCGCCGCGTCCGCGGGCACGGCCAGCGCCCGCTCCCCCAGCGCCGCCTCGACGTAGCGGAGCGGCCTTTCCCGCCGGCCGGCCAGGACCACGCGAGCGCCCTCGGCCACGAACCGGTGCGCCACGGCGGCGCCGATCCCGGTGCCCGCGCCGGTGATCACGGCCACCCGGCCGTCGAGCCAGCCCGCAGGTCTGTTCCCGCCCCCGCGCTCTGCGCCCGCCCCCGACGCTCCGCGCGCCCACCCCCGCTCGGCGCCCGCCCTCTCGCTGTCAGGCATGGCCACCTCCGTGCGCCTGGCCGGCCGCCTGCGCCGCGAGTTCCTCGACCCGGGCATGCAGCTCGGGGACGTAGCCGCGCGCCTCGGGCTTCATCAGCACGCTGCGCAGGATCCTGGCCCCGTCCCGGTCGGCGCCGACCCCGGGATGCCGCCGGGACATGCCGGCCGCGGTCACCCGCAGGGTGCTGAGGAAGACCGGCCGGTCCCGTTTCATGCCCGCGGTGAGCATAGAAACGGACGCGTCGTCGATCCCAGACATCGTCCCGCCGGGAGTGATGGGGAAATAGCAGACGATGTCGAGTTCCGGCGGCTGGTACAGCTCCAGCCGGCCCGATTCGGCGATCAGCGCGGACCAGTCGAGCGCGGCACGGCGGCAGGCGGCCAGCACCTGGCCGAGCCCGTCGGGGGCGAGAGGCAGGAGCCGGAGGGTCAGCCAGAGCGCGGCCGCCGCCGCCCCGGCCCGGGAGCACTCCAGGCTGATCTCGCCCAGGTGCAGCTCGTCGGAGGTGAAGTAGGTGTAGGGCGAGTCATGCAGGTAGAACCGGCCCACCTCGGGGTCTTTGAACAGGACCGCACCGCATCCGTAGGGCTGCAGGCCGTGCTTGTGCGGGTCGACCACGACCGAGTCGCACTCCGCGATGGCGCGCCACGGTGCCGGGTCCAGGCCGGCCCCGCCCGGCTGCCCGGCGAGCAGCGTGAAGAACCCGCCGTAGGCGGCGTCCACGTGCACCCGGGCCCCGTGGCGGCGGGCGACCGCGAGCACCTCGTGCACCGGGTCGATCGCGCCGAGGCCGGTGGTGCCGGCGGTCGCCACCACGGTGCCGATCCGGCCGCCGGCGAGCAGCTCGCCGAGCGCCCCCGGGTCCATCCGTCCCGCGCCGTCGGCGGGCACCGCGGTGCCCTCGATGCCGAGCACGCCGCACATCCGGGCGTGCGTGTAGTGCGCCTCCTCGCTGTAGGCGACGCCGCGGCCGGGATGGATCTCCCTGGCCACGTAGAGGGCCTCCAGGTTGGCGATCGTGCCGCTGGTGGTCAGGTGGCCGAGGTGGGTATCGAGGCCGAACATCGCCGCCAGGGTGGCGACGGCCTCCTTTTCCATCTGGCCGGTCGCGGGACCGCCGTCCAGGGCGTGGTTGTTCGGGTTGATGAGCATCGCGGCGAGGTAGCCGGCCACCGCGGCGGGGTGCGGGGGCTTGAGCATCTGGCCGGCGTAGGACGGGTGGAAGAACGGGTAGTTGCTCCGCAGCCGCCCGGCCAGCTCGGCGAAGGCGTCGGCGAACCGCTCATCGCTGATGCGCAGCGACGGGTCGGCCGCGAACGGCCCGAACCCGTCCTGCCACTCCTCGATCGCCGCGACGGCGCTGCCCAGCCAGCGCTGCAGGTCCATCCGGAAAAGGTACCCCCCGGGCGCGGCCGGCTGCGGGCGGCGGCCCGCGGAGCACGGCCGGGCCCCCTGCCCAGGTGGGGCCCGGCCGCACAGGCGCGTTGCCGCGGTGCCGCGGTACCGCGATCAGGTCCCGATGTTGAGGAACGTCACGGGCAGCTTCGCGGACTTGGCGGTGGAACTGGTGGGCGACGGGGTGAATCTCACCGTCCCGGTGCCCGAGCACGGCACGGTGATGCTGGTCGGGATCTTCTTCGACACGAAGTAGCTGGTGAAGCTGGCGAGGATCGTGGTGGTCGCGGCCGGCGCCAGGGTCGCGGTGATCTTCGTCCCGGCGCTGCCGGTGTACCCGATGTCAAAGGTCGAGGTGGGCTGCGCGGTCTTCACCTCGATCGTCTGGTTGCCCGCCGGGTGGCCGGTGTTGGCGGGCCCTGGGCAGATCACATCGATGACCGCCTTGCCCGGCGGGTGGCCGTTGACGAAGCCCCTGAAGAACTCGTTGGGGCCGATCGGGACCGGGTCCTGCGGGATGGCCGCGGCGGACGCCGCCGCGGCGAAGGTCACCCCCAGGGCGGCGGTGATTAAACCGGACATGAGGGCCGCGGTGAACCGCAGGCCGAGCCTTCCGCGCATCTGTTCCTCCCCGGAGATCAGCGCGTGCACCTTATTGCCACGTTGCCACCGGTAGCGGGCCCGTTCCAGTGCCTTCCGCGGTACACAGGGAAAACGATTCGCGGTACCCGCGGAAAACGCCCGGCGTATAGCCTAGTAAGTTAATAGGCAAAATAGGCATAACGGCGCGAACCGGGTTAGGATCGTAATCCCGGCCCCGTCCCGGAGCACCGGCCCCATCTACGAGCAGGAGCCCCATGACTGCTATCGACGAGTACCTGGCCAACAACGCACGCTATGCGGAGAGCTTCAGCGGCCCGCTGCCGATGCCGCCGTCCGCGCACCTTGCCGTCGTCGCATGCATGGACGCCCGCCTCAACGTCTACGGGCTGCTCGGCCTCGGCGACGGCGAGGCCCACGTGATCCGCAACGCCGGCGGGGTCATCACCGACGACGAGATCCGGTCGCTGGCCATCAGCCAGCGGCTGCTCGGCACCAGGGAGATCATGCTGATCCACCACACCGACTGCGGCATGCTCACGTTCACCGACGACGCGTTCAAGCGGTCGATACAGGACGAGACCGGGATCAAGCCGGCCTGGGGCGCGGAGTCATTCCCCGATCCGGACGAGGGCTCAACGAGGTCAGCTGACCCGATGACCACCGCGGGCGCCCCGGTCCCGGCCCGGCCGGCCGCCGGGGCGCCGGTCATCGACACCCACCAGCACTTCTGGGACCTGTCCGCGCACGACCAGCCGTGGCTGGCCAGCGACCCGGTACTCGCGCCGCTGCTGCGGAACTTCACCCTGGCCGACCTGGCGCCGCTGGCGGCGGCCGGGGGCGTCACCGCCACCGTGGCGGTGCAGACCGTCGAGGAATCCTGGGAGACGCCGGAACTGCTCGCCCTCGCCGCCGGGCCCGGGCTGGTCGCGGGCGTGGTCGGCTGGGCGGACCTGACCGCGCCCGATGTCGCGGACGTGCTGGCGGAACTGCGGGAACTCCCCGGCGGTGACCGGCTGTCCGGCATCAGGCACCCGGTGCTCGTCGAGCCGGATCCGGACTGGCTGGCCCGGCCCGCCGTGCTGCGCGGGCTGGCCGCGGTGGCCGCCGCGGGCCTGGCCTACGACGTGGTCGGCGAGCCCCGCCACCTGCCCGCCGCCGTCACCGCCGCCGCCCACCTCCCCGGGCTCACATTCATCCTCGACCACCTGGGCAACCCCGGCATCACCCCCGGCACCCGCCCCGAAGCCAGCCAGCCGTGGGCCAGCGCCGTCACCGGGTTCGCCGCCCTCCCCAACACCACCGCCAAACTCTCCGGCATCCTGGGCGTCCCCCCGCCCCCAGGAGCCGCCCCCGGCAGCCTGTCCCATCTCCGCCCCTACTATGACTTCGCACTACACGCTTTCGGCCCAAACCGCCTCATGTTCGGCTCCGACTGGCCCCCCTGCACCCTCGAAGCCACCTACGCCCAGGTCCTCGCCGCCGCGAGGTCACTCGCCGCGGAGTTGAACAGCACCGAGCAGGCGGCCATTTTCTCCGGCACGGCCCGCACTACTTACCGCCTCCCGTAACCAGGCCAGCCCCGGAACCAGCCGCGGAAGATCGCCAGCCGGTGATGACCCAGTCCCGCGTCAGGGAGATGATGGCCTTTTACGCGCGCCAAGGAGAGGAGGCCGGCATGGCCGATGTCGTACGTGCCGCCCTGGTTCAGCAGAAGTGGACCGGCGACAAGGACTCGATGGTGAAAAACGCGGTGGCGGCGATACGGGATGCCGCGGCACAGGGCGCGCGCGTCACCTGCCTGCAGGAACTCTTCTATGGCCCGTACTTCTGCCAGGTGCAGGAGCCGGAGTGGTACACCTGGGCCGAGGCGGTGCCCGACGGGCCCACCGTCCGGCTGATGCGCGATGTCGCGCGCGAGCACCAGATGGTTCTGGTCGTACCGCTCTACGAGGCCGAGCAGGAGGGCGTCTACTACAACACCGCCGCGGTCATCGACGCCGACGGCACGTTCCTCGGCAAGCACCGCAAGAACCACATCCCGCAGGTGAAGGGCTTCTGGGAGAAGTACTACTTCCGTCCCGGGAACCTCGGTTACCCGGTGTTCGACACCGCGGTGGGCCGGATCGGCGTCTACATCTGCTACGAGCGGCACTTCCCCGAGGGCTGGCGGGCGCTCGGCCTGGCCGGCGCGAAGATCGTGTTCAACCCGTCGGCGACCAGCCGGGGCCTGTCGGAGTACCTGTGGCGGCTGGAGCAGACCAGCGCCGCGGTCGCCAACGAGTACTTCGTCGGCACCATCAACCGGGTCGGGGTCGAGCCGCTCGGCGACAACGAGTTCTACGGGCAGTCCTACTTCGCCGACCCGCGCGGGCAGATCATGGGCGGGGCCGCCTCCGACACCGCCGAGGAGGTCGTGGTCCGCGACCTGGACATGGGCCAGCTCGAAGAGGTCCGGAACCTGTGGCAGTTCTACCGCGACCGGCGCCCGGACAGCTACGGCCCGCTGGCGCAGCCGTAAGGAGGGCCGCCATGCGCACTCTGATCCGCGGCGGCACGGTGGTCACCGCGACCGGTTCGTCAGCCGCCGACGTGCTCATCGACGGCGAGACCGTCGCCGCACTGCTCGATCCCGCGCACACCGGCTCGTTCGCCGGGCTGGCCGACCGGTCTATCGACGCCACCGGCAAGTACGTCATCCCGGGCGGCATCGACGTGCACACGCACCTGGACATGCCGTTCGGCGGGACGTTCTCCGCCGACGACTTCGAGACCGGCACCCGCGCGGCCGCCTGGGGCGGCACCACCTCGCTGGTGGACTTCGCGGTGCAGCCCAAGGGCGGGTCGCTCCGCGAGACGCTGGACACCTGGCACGCCAAGGCCGGGGGCAAGGCCAGCATCGACTACGGGTTCCACATGATCGTCTCCGACGTCAGCGAGCAGTCGCTCAAGGAGATGGACATCCTCGTCGGCGAGGGCGTGACCAGCTTCAAGATGTTCATGGCCTACCCGGGCGTGTTCTACGCGACGGACGGCGAGATCCTCCAGGCCATGCAGCGGGCCGCCAGCAGCGGCGCGACGATCATGATGCATGCGGAGAACGGCATCGCGATCGACGTGCTGGTCGCGCAGGCGCTGGCCAGCGGGCACACCGACCCGGGCTGGCACGGCCGCACCAGGCCGCCGGAGCTGGAGGCCGAGGCCACCGCCCGGGCCATCCGGCTGGCCCAGGTCACCGGCGCCCCGCTGTACATCGTGCACCTGTCCGCCCGGCAGGCGCTCGAGGCGGTGACGCAGGCCCGCGACGAGGGCCGCAACGTCTTCGCCGAGACCTGCCCGCAGTACCTGTACCTGTCCCAGGACGACCTGGACGCGCCGGAGTTCGAGGGGTCGAAGTACGTGTGCTCGCCGCCGGTCCGGCCGAAGGACCACTGGGCGCACCTGTGGCGCGGGCTGCGCACCAACGACCTGAGCATCGTGTCCACCGACCATTGCCCGTTCTGCTTCAAGGAGCAGAAGGAAATGGGCCGCGGCGACTTCTCCAAGATCCCGAACGGGATGCCGGGGATCGAGCACCGGGTCGACCTGCTGCACCAGGGCGTGGTGGACGGCGAGCTGTCGCTGGCGCGGTGGGTCGAGGTGAACTCGACCACCCCGGCCCGGATGTTCGGCCTCTACCCGCGCAAGGGCACGATCGCCCCCGGCTCGGACGCCGACATCGTGGTCTACGACCCGGCGCTGCGGCACGTGCTGTCCGCGGACACGCACCACATGGCGGTGGACTACTCCGCCTACGAGGGCCGGGAGGTGCAGGGCGGGGCGGCCGTCGTCATGTCCCGCGGCGAGATCCTGGTCAGCGACGGACGGTGGCACGGGCAGGCGGGGCGGGGCAAGTTCCTTCCCCGGGGCGAATGCCAGTACCTCAGGTAAGGGGGACTTGATGGATATTGGCCTGGTGCTCCAGACCGATCCGCCGTGGAGCCGGGTGGCCGAGCTGGCCGCCCGCGCGGACCTCGGCGGTTTCAGCCACGTCTGGACGTTCGACTCCTGCGTGCTGTGGCAGGAACCGTTCGTCATCTACTCGCAGATCCTCGGCCGTACCTCGAACGTGAAGGTCGGCCCGATGGTCACCAACCCGCTGTCGCGGGACCTGTCGGTGACCGCGTCGCTGTTCGCCACGCTGAACGACATGTTCGGCAACCGCACCGTGTGCGGCATCGGCCGGGGCGACTCCGCCATGCGCGTCCTCGGCCGGACCCCGTCGTCGCTGGCCACCCTCGGCCACGCCATCAACGTGATCAGGGACCTGGCCGAGGGCCGGGAGGTCGACTACGACGGGACGAAGGTCCGCATCCCGTGGGTGCGGGACGGCCGCCTGGAGGTGTGGATGGCGGCCTACGGGCCGAAGGCGCTGAAGGTATGCGGTGAGGAGGCCGACGGCTTCATCCTCCAGTGCGCCGATCCGGACATCGCCCGGTGGACCATCGGCGCGGTCCGGGAGGCCGCCGCGGCGGCGGGCAGGGATCCCGCCGCCGTGACGATCTGCATCGCCGCGCCCGCGTACGTCGGCGACGACTACGCGCACATGCGGGACCAGACCCGCTGGTTCGGCGGCATGGTGGGCAACCACGTCGCCGACCTGGTGGCCCGCTATGGCGACACCGGGGACGCGGTGCCCAGGGCGCTCACCGACTACATCAAGGCGCGCGAGGGCTACGACTACTCCCACCACGGCAAGGCCGGCAACCCGTCCACGGCGTTCGTGCCCGACGACATCGTGGACCGGTTCTGCCTGCTCGGGCCGCCGGAACGGCACGTGGACCGGCTCGCGGAACTGCGCGAGATCGGCGCCGGCAACTTCAGCGTGTACCTCATGCACGACGCGCAGGAGGCCACGCTGGACGCCTACGCCAGCCGGGTGATCGGCGCGCTCTGACCGGGCGGGCCGGGCGCGGCGAGAGCCGCGCCCGGCCGGCCATGGCCCGCCCGCACGGCCGGGTCCGGTCCGCGCGGGTCAGGAGAGTTCGAGCAGCGGGAAGGACCGGTGCCGCCGGGGCGGGACCAGGAAGTTCTGCCGCCGGGTCGCGGTCAGGAACCGCTCCAGGCCGTTGTCGTCGTCCTCATTGTCGAGGAACTGATGCTGCAGGTCCTGTGCGGCCTGGGAGGTGCGCAGCCGCGCGAAGAAGTCCGCGGTCGGCACGAAGATCAGGAACTGCAGCTTGAACTGGTTGCTGCCGGCCGGCACGGTGGGCTGACCGGGGAACGGCTGGTAGGCGGGCACGTCCATGGTGTCCACACCTGGGCCGTCCATCCGGATGTGCAGCGGCGTGCCGTCGGCCGCCCGGGACACCCGCTGCAGCGCCGCGTTGTGGCCGATCCGGCCGGTGCCGGTGAACGTGGCGCTGAGCGTCTGGTTGGCCGGGCTGAACTGGCCGGCGCTGTCCTGCGCCTCCGCCGCGGCGGAGGTGGTGCCCTGGAACACGTTGTTGATGAAGGCGGGCCCGCCGCCGTTGGCGAACTGGTCGGCGTTGCCCGCGGCGGGGATCCCGTTGGGCGTGCCGAGCTGGTTGGAGGTGAACATGTACTGGCAGCGCTCGGTGAACGGCTCCCCGTCCGGCCGCCGGGAGTCCTGGCCGGGCAATGCGTAGAACTGGTACAGGTCCTCGATGACGTGTGAGAAGTGGGCGATCGAGCCGTTGTCGAAGTAGTCGCCCGGCTTGGCATCGGTGAGCCGGGCCGAGGAGTTGCCGGCGAACGTGACGATCTGGGCCGGCCCGCCCGCGTTGACCTGCTGGTCCACGAAGCCCATGGCCATCGAGGAGTCGGGGTTGACCCTGGGGGCGAACTCGAAGCCGTAGCTGTCGGCGACCCGGCGCGGCATGCCGGGCTGCATGAACTGGATCCGCGGCGTCTGGAACGAGATCAGCCCGTTGAAGTTGGGCGAGGGGATCCTGTTCCCGTTCAGGCTGTTGCTGCCCTGCAGCCACAGTGCCACGTCGCTGAGGTTGGCCAGCGTGTCGCTGCGGAACTGGAACAGCATGTCGTTGGACTCGATCGCCACGTTGACGTTGAAGCGGTCCTTGGTGACCCCGGGAATCAGCGCGTTCGGGCCGCCCACCAGCCCGTCCACCACGTCTGTGGGGAACGGCACCGCCTCTTCGAGCACGAACCGGCTGGGGTCGCCGGCCAGGTGGGGCAGGTGCGCCGCGACCACCGCCTGCGGCAGGCGGCCGAAGTAGGGCAAGCCGTAGGACACCGAGAAGATCAGCACCCCCGCCGGGCTTGACGGGTACTCGGCCTCGATGATCGCCAGCGTGTTGGCGAGCGTGACCTGCTCGGACCGGGCGGGGGTGCGGGTCAGCGTGGCCGGCTGGAACAACGTGAAGATCACCGGGAACTGGGCCAGCACGTTGCCGGCCCCGTCGTTGTAGATCTGCGCCGGATGCACGAAGGCACCCATGTCGAACTGGATGTCGGAGAACCCGGTGGCGGCGAAGGCCGGCCGTGCCGGGGCCAGCACCAGTTGCTCGAACAGCGTGGCCTGGGAAAGCAGGAAGGCGGTGATGGCGCCCGTCTTGAGGGCGGACCGCCGGCTCAGCGCCGTGCTGGTGAGTTTCTCTGCGTCCATGGCCGGGTTTCCTTTCAGCGGGCGGGAGGCGGGAGCGGGGCCGGGAAGCGGGGGTGCCGGGGGGCCCGGCAGCGGGGGTGCCGGGGGGCCCGGCCCGGGGAGCGGGCCGGGCCCGGGGCTCAGCAGAACGTGGTCTCCGCGAGCCGTGTCGTCCACGACCCGCTGGCGGTGAAGTACTCCTGGGCGGTGAGCGCGGTCTCCCCGGCGGGGCAGGAGCCGGTTGCGGCCGGGTCGATCGCGGCCGAGGAGTAGCCGCCGAAGGTGGCGATGGCCGAGGTGGACGAGCCGCGGACCAGGGTCAGGTCGGCACCGGCCAGGACCGGCACGCCCTCGCCAGGGGCCACCCCGGCGACCGTGTCCGATACCGGCACGCCGTTCTGGGCGTTGGTGTAGGCCCAGTTCACCCAGATGAAGTTGGTGTTGCCCCCGGCGTCCGACACCGCGATGGACGGGTTGAAGTCGTCGCTGCTCGGGCTGTGGTAGGCCACGGCCGTGGTGGGCTGGCCGTTGGTCACGTTGATGGCGCCGTACCTGACCGTCGGGAAGCCCTGGAAGTTCACCCCGTGGGCGAACCAGACGAAGCTGCCGTCCTGCACCGCGGCGGACTCGATCCGCCCGTCGAGCGGATCGAGGGTCTGCGCGGTGCCGGGCTGGAGCACCCGGCGGGACGGGGCGCTGAACGCGGACCTGATGACCGCCTGCAACGTGATCGCGCCCGCCGGGCTGGTGGGCATCACGTACAGGTCGTAGCCGGTGCCGGGCACGGCGGCGAGCCAGTAGGTGTTCGTGGTGGCGAACGTCGGGATGCCCGCCACGGTGACCGGTGCGGTCGAGAACGCCACCTGGTAGGTGGTGAAGCTGAACCCGGCCCCGGCGTACCCGGCGGCCTTGGGGATCGCGTAGGCGGCCGAGCCGAGGTAGCCGCCGGCCGAGCTGTAGTTGTTGGTCGAGGACAGCAGCGAGGTGCCGTCCTGGCCCAGGTACGGGTAGTCGAGCAGGGCGCCGAGCGGATACAGGTTCGGCGTGGAGCCGTTGAAGATGATGCTGTACACCCACCACGCGCCGCAGGCGTCGGCGGTCTGGCTGGCGGCCAGGTACTGGATCGGCACGTCGAAGGCCGACCCGGGCACCGAGTCGGCGACCACGCTGAACCGGTTGCTGGCGTTGTCGTATTGAATCCTGGGCCGGGACAGCCCGGTGACCGCGCCGAACAGGCCGCTCAGGCTCATCGTGCACAGCGTGCCCCCGCTCTTGCTGTACACCTGCATCCTCAGGTTGGCCGTTTCGGCGATCTCGGTGCCGCTCACCGCCGCGGTCGCGTCCGGCGTCTGGCAGTTCGTGCAGTCCGAGCCGCCCTCGGTGATGCCGGCGAAGCCGGCCGCGGCCGGTGCGGCCGACGGCGCCGGCCCGGGCGCGGACCGTGCCCCGGGCCGTGCCGCGGCGGCGGCCCCCCGCGCGCCCGGGCGATTCGGGCCGCCCGGCCGCGCGGCCGGGCCCGGCCTCGCCCGGCGGCTGGCACCACTGCCGGTGCCGGTGCCGAGCGCGCTGCCGGCCGGGCGGCCGTCGCGGCCGAGCGGGGCTGGCGGGACAGCCACCCGGGCCTGCGCGCGGGCGCGCGCGTTGGCGGCGCCGACGGTCACCGACCGTGCGGGCGCGGCGGACCCGGTCCCGGCGGTCACGGCGGCGGCCGTGGCGCCCGCCGGGAGGGTGACGGCGGTCGCGGGCACCGGGGCGGTGAGGGTGCCGACGGCCAGAAGCAACCCGGTGGCCGTGGCCACCCGGCGACCATGCATACCCATCACTCCTCCTCGTGTCCTCATAACGGGCGCAAGCCATTCTTACCTGTGGCGATGCCGCCAATCAGGAGCCATTCAGTTATCCGTTAGGATGAGCGCATGCCCGCGCACCGTCAATCCCTTCAATCAAAGACGCAGCTAGCGCACTTGATCCCGTTGCGACGGGGCGTGATTTAATAGTGAATCTGGGCTAAATAGCCGGTATGCGCAGCTCACTGAGCGTGCGTATCACAATCTGAGACGCACAGACAGCCATTCTTACGAAATCTGCATACTGCCTGGCCGCGGCCCTGCATCACCGCATAGCAGCTTCGGGCCGCCGGTGCATATCAGGATAAATACGAGCAAAAGCCGGGATTCTGGCAGCCATTTTCGGGCCGGGGCCACTAACCGATGTTGGCCGCCAGGTCCTGATAGGGAGGGACGAGCTCGTCCCACCGCGCCTCGCTCTCGCCGCGCTCACGCCCGGCGAGGTAGCCGGCGAGATTTTCGGCGTGGATCTGCCACCCGGCCCCGTAGAAGGCGATCTTGTCCAGGGGCATGCCCCGGACCTCGATGACCAGGATGGTCTGGTCGCCGTCGGCGGTCAGCGTGGCCTCGATGGCCTCGTCGAACGGCTGCGCGCCGCGGCCCCTCCGCCAGGACTCGTCCGTCTCCCTGGTCGTCACCAGCAGCCGCCGTGGGGGCTCGCACGCTTCCACCCGCCCGGTCGCGTCCATGTCAGCGGATTCGAGGTATAGGCGGAACTCTCCGCCAGGGCGGAGGTCGCCTTCTACCTCGCCGTACCAGCGGGCCAGGCGCCCGGGATCCGTCAGTGCTGACCACAGGTCGCCGATGTCGGTGTCGTAGCGGTCCTCGATGCGGACGACGCCCTTGCCGTCGGCTGATCGCAGGCTGCCCAGGATGCGGCTGCCCGGGCGTGCGTTGCCGGTCATCTGGTGCTCCTTCGCTCGCGTTTCCCCCGGGCTATCTCGGTGTGCAGGGCATCGAGCCGGTGTTCCCACAGGGCCCGGTACCGGCCCAGCCAGGCGTCGATCTCGGCGAGGGGCTGCGGGCGCAGGGTGTAGACGCGGCGCTGGGCCTGCTGGCGGACCTCGACCAGGCCCGCTTCGCGCAGCACGCGCAGGTGGCGTGATACGCCGGGGCGGGCGATCGGCAGCAGCGCCGCCAGCTCACCCGCGGTGGCCGGGCCGCCGGTGAGGGTTTCCAGCATCGCCCGGCGGCTTGGGTCGGCCAGGGCCCGGAGCGCGGCTTCCATGCCGTGAATGTACCAAAGGTGTTACGTAACTGTCCAGGTACATAAGCGGTGGCGGTGGTCACCCGCCGGGCGGCCAGACCACGGGGAACAGCGGGTGGTCCAGTTCCGCCCCGGGGGCGAGCTCGCGGTCGAGGCCGTCGAACGGCGGCGAGGTGCGCCAGCCGCGCGGCGCGAACGTGGCGGCGGCCGACAGGTAGCGCAGCGACAGGACCCGCCGCCGTCCCTGGTACGGAAACCCCGGTGCGCCGTGCACGGTCAGGAAGTCGAAGAAGATGGCGTCGCCGGGAGCCAGCTCGAACCGGCGGATGTCGTAGCCGTCCCGGTCGGCGTCGATGTCCGGCAGCTCGGCGAGGGCTCCCTCGGGAAACCAGCGTGCCTCCCCGCTCAGGAAGGTGCGCGGCAGGAGCCACGGCCCGTCGTGGGAACCGGCCACCAGCTCCAGGCAGCCCTCCAGCGGCACCGGGTCCACCGGTATCCAGGCGCTCACGCCGCGGCCGTCCACGTTGTAGTACGGCTGGTCCTGGTGCCACGGCGTGCGCTGGCTCGTCCCGCCCTCCTTCACCAGGACGTGATCGTGGTAGAAGCGGACCCGCGGCGTGAGCATCAGCGTCGCGGCCAGCCGCGGGATCCTTGACTGCCGCGCCAGTTCCCCGATCTCCGGGATGTCCTGCCACCGGCAGAAGTCCTCGGTGAACCTGCCGGGGTCCGCCGCGTCGCTGGCCACCAGGGTGAGGGGCCCGGGACTGGCGAGGACCGCCTCGATGGCCCGGGCGGCGGCCGCCACCTCACCGTGGTCCAGGGCGGAGCGCACGCAGACCACGCCGTCACGGGCGAACGCCGCGGCTAGCTCGGCCGCTCCGGGCATCGGCTCCATCGGCAGTCGGGGCGCGGTGCCCCCCTCCCCCTCTCCGCGGCGGAACGTCGCCGTTGTGGCGACACCTACCAATGATGCTGGGTGCTGCCGCGACGACCGGAACCGCCCCGGGTGCCCGGTGCGGGGCCGCGGTGGGGCACGGCTTCGCGACCGCCCCGCCGCGGCGTGGTCAGGGGAGGGATGGTTCGGTGTCGTCGGTGCCGAACGCGTAGCCGCGGATGAAGCTCAGCAGCCTGGCGTGCGCCTCGAGCAGGCCGGCCGGCGGGCCGTCCGGTGCCCCGGCCAGGTCCAGCAGGTCCGTTCGCACGTCGGCGAGGACCGCGGCCATCCCGGCGACCAGATCGGCCGCGTCGATGGTGCCCTCCAGGTCGCGGTCGGCACGGTCGATGATCTCGCTGCGGACCAGCAGGTCGGCCACGTCCTGGGAGCAGCCGAGGCCGGCCTCGAGCAGGTCGCTCCAGCGGCGGCAGATCCGCCGCAGCCCGGCCCGGGCCCGGTACCCGGCGAAGATCGACTCCCACTGCCGGGCGATGAATTCCTCCCAGCCGAGGGCCAGCACGTCCTCGGGATCATGGTCATACACAAGCGCCAGGCTATGGCGGGCGTTGCGCTGGCGGCGTAAGCGGGGTGCGCCACGGCGGCCGCGGCAGTTCAATGCAGTGGTGGAGATCCTGATTCTGGGCGGAACCGCCTGGCTGGGCCGTGAGTACGCGCGCCAGGCGCTGGACCGTGGCCATGGGGTGACCTGCCTGGCCCGCGGCAAGGCCGGGCCGGTGGCGGACGGGGCGGTGCTGGCCGCCGCCGACCGGAGCGACCCGGGCGCGTACGCGAAGGTGGCCGGCCGTGACTGGGACGCGGTCCTGGAGGTGTCCTGGCAGCCGGGGTTCACCCGCGGCGCCGTGGCGGCACTGGGCGGCCGGGCCCGGCACTGGACGTACGTGTCCTCCGGCAGCGTCTATGCCACGCACGATGTCCTTGGCGACGACGAATCGGCGGAGGTGCTGCCCGCCGCCGAGGCCGACGTGGCCACCGTGGAGCAGTACGGCGGGGCGAAGGTCGCCTGCGAACGTGCGTCCGCCGCGGTGCTCGGTGACCGGCTGCTGATAGCCAGGGCCGGGCTCATCGGCGGCCCCGGCGACCACAGCGACAGGTCCGGCTACTGGGCCGCCCGCGCCGCCCGGGACCCGGAGGGGCCGATGCTGGTCCCGGACTGCCCGCAGATGGCGACGCAGGTCATCGACGTGCGCGACCTCGCGGCCTGGCTGCTCGGCTGCGCGGAGACCGGGGTCACCGGCACCTACGACGCCGTCGGCCCGGTCATCTCGTTCGGCGAGTGGATCGAACTGTCCCGTGCGGCGGGCGGGCACACCGGGCCGGTGGTCGCCGCGGGGCCGGCCTGGCTGCGCGGGCAGGGCGTCGAGGAATACATGGGCGAGGAGTCGCTGCCGATGTGGGTCGCCGAGCCCGGCTGGGAGGGCTTCTCCGCGCGCAGCGGCGCGGCGGCCCTGGCCACCGGCCTGCTGCGGCACCGGCCCCGGGCCGAACTGGTGGCCGACACGCTGGCCTGGGAACGCGCTCAGGGCCTGGACCGGCCCCGGAAGGCCGGGCTGAGCGCGCAGCGGGAACGCGAACTCATCCAGGCGCTGGGCTGACCGCCGGCCCGGCGGCCTCTCCGGCCGGGCGGTCGCGGCATACAGGAGCGCGAAACCCTGGAACGCGCCCGCGGCCAGCGGCAGCACCGCCCCATGGCGGCAGTTCACCAGCTCGCGGCACGGCGCGGCCCCGAGCAGTTCCGCCGCGGCCTGCCCGCTGGTCCGGGACGCGCCGTAGGTGGCCAGGTAGGCGCGGGCGGGCGGGCGCCACACCGGCAGGCCCATCTCCACCACGATCGCGTCGGGGCGGGCCGCGAGCAGCCGGGTGACGACCGCCTGGGCGCCGGGATCCCGGTGCGCGTCCCGCACCACGGCGATCACCGAACGGCCGGCCGCCCGGCCGAGGGCCCGCGACACCCGCCGGTCGGCCCGGTCCCCCCCGGCGGGCACCTGGACCACGCTGCCCGCGGGCAGCCACGGGGCCAGCCCCCAGGGCACGGTGCCCACGGCCATGTTGCCCGGCGGCGCGACCTCGATCACCAGCGGGTCGGTCATCGGGCCCGGGGAACCGCTGACCCGCAGCGCGCGCCGCGCCGCGGCCAGGCCGATGCCGTCACCGTCGCCATCGCCCGGCCCCGGGCCCAGCGCCACGGCCGGGGCTCCGGGGAGGCCAGGCGCCGCCGGTCCCGCACCGGGCAGGGCCCTCGCGGCCAGGGCGGCCCGGAACGTGGCGACCCGCGCCGCCGCCTCCTCCAGCCGGGCGGCGGGCAGTTCGCCGCCGGTGACCGCGGCGGCGAGCGCGGCCCGGACCGCCAGGTAGTCCTCCTCGTCCTGGTCCCGGCCCAGGCACAGCAGGTCCACGCCGGCGGCCAAGGCCCGCACCGCGGCGCTGGGCACGCCGCCCCGGCCGCTCACCGCGCGCATCTCCAGGCCATCGGAGATGATCACCCCGGTGAAGCCGAGCTCGCCGCGCAGCAGGCCGCCCAGCGCGGCGGCCGACTGGGTCGCGGGCAGGTCCCCGGTCAGCCCGGCCACCCGCAGGTGCCCCGGCATCACCGCGGCTGCCCCGGCGGCGATCGCCGCCGCGAACGGGGGCAGGTCGCGCTCGCGCACCCGGGCGAGGCCGCCCTCCACGCTGGCGAGCACGTGGTGGCTGTCGTCGCGGGTGCTGCCGTGGCCCGGGAAGTGCTTGGCGCACGCCGCCACCCCCGCCGACTGGAGGCCGTGCACCGCCGCGGCCGCGTGCCGGCTGACCAGGGCGGTGCGGTCGCCGAACGCGCGGGTCCCGATGACCGGGTTCCCCGCGGCGGTGTTCACGTCCACCGACGGCGCCAGGTCCACGTTGATGCCGACGGCGGCCAGGTCGGCCCCGAGTGCCCGGTACACCGCCCTGGTCAGCGACGCGTCGTCGACCGCGCCGAGGGCGGCGTTGCCCGGGTAGGGGCTGCCGGTCAGGTGCGCCAGCCTGGTGACGTCGCCGCCTTCCTCGTCGATCGCGATCACCGGCTCGGGCGCCGCGGCGCGCAGCGCCGCGGTCAGCGCGGACAACTGCTCGGGCCCGGCCACGTTAGGGCCGAACAGCGTAACGCCCGCAAGACCGTTTTCCAGCGCCAGCAGCAACCATCGCGGCGCGGAACGGCCGGGGAACGGCGGAATGAGCACGGCATCGGCGAGGCGGATGAGCGTGCCGGCGCCGGACACGGTCCCGGTCATCCCTTCACCGCCCCCGCGACCAGGCCCCGGGCCATCCGCCGCTGCACCAGCAGGAAGAACAGGATCGGCGGGATGGTGTAGAGGGTGGACGCGGCCATGATCGCCCCCCAGTCGGCGCTGTGCTGGCCCATGAAGTAGGTCACGTAGACGGGCAGGGTGAACTTCGCCGGGAAGTTGGGGCTCAGGAAGGTGAGCGCGAAGATGTACTCGTTCCAGGCGAAGATGAACGAGAACACGCTGGTCGCCACCAGGCCGGGCGCCACCAGGGGGAAGAGGATCCGCCAGAAGATCCGGGCCGGGCCGGCCCCGTCGATCGCCGCGGCCTCCTCCATCTCCCGTGGCACGGCGGCCACGAAGTTGCGCAGCATCCAGATGGAGATCGGCAGCGCGAACGCCGTGTAGAGCAGCATCAGCCCCGGCAGGCTGTCGAGCAGATTGAGCGCCCTGAAGTCGATGAACAGCGCGATGACCAGCGCCTGGCACGGCAGCATCTGCACCACGAGCAGCATGATCAGGAACGAGGTGCGGAACCGGAACCGGAACCGGGCCACCGCGACCGCCGCCAGCAGCGAGACCAGCGAGGAAGCGGCCACCGCGGTCAGCGTCACCAGCAGGCTGTTGACGAAGAACGTCCAGAACGAGATGCCGATGGCGCTGCCGCTCAGCACGTTGTGGAAGTTGGCCATGGTCGGGTGGGCAGGCAGCGGGTGCGGCGTCAGCGAGAAGATCTCCCGCGGCGGCTTGAACGCGGTCGAGATCATCCACACGATCGGGGCCAGGGTGACCACCGCCACGAGCACCCCGGCGGCGTTGAGCGCCACCGCGCGCAGCCGCCTGGCGGGGGCCCGGCGCGGGGCGGCGCGGGAGGCCAGCGCGACCGGCGGCAGCGAGCCGGGCGCGGCGGTCACCGCAGTGCTCCCTGCTTGACGGACGCCCGCACGTAGCCGACCGTGATGAGCAGCAGGATGGCGGTCAGGACCAGCGCCAGCGCGCCGCCCAGGCCGTAGCTCGGCGGCGTCGAGAAGGCCCGCTGGTAGACGTAGATGCCGAGGTTGTACTCGTCCAGGTTGGCGCCGGAGCCGGTCAGGATGTAGAGCTGCGTGAACACCCCGAAGTCCCAGATCACCGACAGGAGCAGCAACACCAGGAAGATCGGCTTGAGCAGCGGATAGGTGATCTTCCAGAAGATCCGCCACGGCGAGGCGCCGTCGACCCGCGCGGCCTCGTACAGGTCGGCCGGCACGGTCTTGAGCCCGGCCAGCACGCTGACCGCGATGAACGGGAAGCCCTGCCAGACGAGCAGCAGGGTGGCCACGGTGTAGACGGGCGGCGCCGACGTCATCCAGTTGAACCCGGCCCAGGTCGCCGCGCCGCCGCCGAGCCAGGCCGGCATGCGCGCCAGTGCCCAGTCGACCACGCCGCCGTCCGGGTTGAACAGCCAGTAGAAGATCACCGTGGCCGCGACCGTGGGGGTGGCCCAGGCGAGCAGCGTCGTGGTGCTCACCACCACCGACATCCGCCGGCCCAGCCGGTCCAGCAGCAGGCCCACGCAGGTGCCGGTCACCAGCGTCAGCGGGACCACGATCGCGGCGAACGCGACGCTGTTGCGCAGCGAGAGCCAGAACTGCGGGTCGGAGAACGTGGTGGTGAAGTTGGCCAGCCCCACCCACCGGGCCGGTGCCACCCCGGCGACCTGGAGGATCCCGTAGTCCTGGAAGGAGAGCAGGCCCACCTGGATGGTCGGCCACACGATGAGCCACCCGACACCGGCCAGCGCCGGGACCAGCAGCAGATACGGGGCCAGATGGTACCGGCGGACGAACATCCCGGCCCGGACCCCGCGCGGCAGGTCAGCCCGGGCCGGTCGCGGCGCCCCCGGACCGTGCACCTGCCCAGTCTGCGCACCGCCGGGCGGCGGCGCAGCCGCGTCGCCGGCCCGCGGCCCGCCGGGCCTGGCCCCCGGCCGGCGGAGCCGGCCAGGGGCGGACACCTTCGTCACATCTTTCCCGTGTTGAGCACGTTCTGGAGCTCGGTGTTGGCCTTGTCAACGGTCTGGGTGAAGTCCGCGCCCTGCATCAGGGCCTTCATCATGGTCGGGATGATCGCGTCGGTGGTGTCGGCGATCCCCCAGTTCTTGGAGTTCAGCGGCGAGATCTGGGTGACGGTGGCCGCCTTGGCGAACCCGGAGAGCAGCGGGTTGCTGGCGTAGGCGCCGCCGGTGAGCTGGGAGGTGTACGGCGGGAAGAACCCCTGGGCGTTGGCGAACGACGTGGAGTTGGGGACGCTGTTCATCACCTTGATGAGGTCCCAGGAGGCCGCGGGGTACTTGGTGAGCTTCCAGACCGCGAGGTCGGAGCCGCCCGCGAAGGCCGGCGACTGGCCGCTGCTGCTGCCGGGGATGGGGAACGAGGCGAAGTTGGCCGTGTCCACCGCGTTCTTCGGGAACTCCGCCTTGGCCCAGGGGCCGTCGACGTACATGTCCAGCTTGCCGAGCGCGAAGTCCTCGTTCGAGCCGCCGGAGGTGGCGCCGGGGGCGCCCAGCTCGGTCTGCCCGATGTAGGTCTTCGGCGACACGTGGTCGGCCAGGTACAGGTCGGCGTAGAACTTGATGCCGGCCTCCGACTGCGGGCTGTTGAGTTCGGCGGCCCACTTGCCGCCCTGGTTGACCGCGACCTGGCCACCGGCGCCCCAGATGAAGCTGACGATCCCGTTGGTGTAGTTACTGGGCGCGCCCAGGCCCCAGGTGCCGGGGAACTTCTTCATGAGCAGCTTGGCGTCGGCCACGAGCTGCGCCCAGCTCGCCGGGGGCGCGCTGATGCCCGCCGCGGCGAACTGGTCCTTCCGGTACCAGATGCCGCGCACCCCGCCGAACCACGGCACCGCGTAGATGCTGGAGCCGACGGTGTCGTTGGCGAGCATGCCCTTCACCATGTCCGAGCTTGGTGTCCAGGAGTGGACCTGAGGGGCGATGTTGGCGAGCATGCCCAGCGAGGCCTGGGCAGGGGTGTCGGTGTTCCCCAGCTCGGTGACGTCCGGGCCGTTCTTGCCGCTGCTGAACGCGGTGGTCCAGTCGGTGGCCCGGTTTCCCCACGGGATGAAGACCACCTTGATCTTGGTCTTGGCGTAGGCCGGGTAGCTCTTGTGGAACTGGGCGGTGACCCCGCTCATCCAGCTCACCTGCTGCGGCGTGGAGGCTCCCATCCGCCACACGGTGAGCTGAGCCGGGGCGCCCGAGGATGAGGCGGTCGTGCCGCTGCTGGATCCGCAGGCCGCGGCCAGCCCGGTAAGCGCCGTGGCTGCCGAGATGGCGACGGCGGCTCGTCTGAGTCTCACTGCTTGCTCCCTTCGCGTCGCCGTCGGCGCGCGGCCGGCGGGCCGGGCTAGAACCGGCGCGCGGCATGCGCGCGCCCGGCTGCTGGCGCCGCATGACGCCAGCTCAGCACCCCTGGGCCCCGGGGGTATGCGTAAACTAACAAGAAAGTTTCCTATAAAATAGGGCCTGTGGGCAACAGGTTCGTTTCCGTTGCCGGATCGAGACCTAGGGTGCACGGCGCACCGGCTGGCCGGGCACCACGGAAAATGCCTGGTAACAACCACGGCCCGCACCCTGGACCGCGGGGCCGGGCAGGCAGAGGATGGCCTGGCAGACAGGGGGCACGATGATGGGACGGCCAGGCACGCCAAGCCTGCTCCGGGAGATCAACGACCGCGCGGCGCTGGAACTGCTGCTCGCCGAGGGACCGCTCACCCGGTCACAGGTTGGCGAGGGCACCGGCCTGTCGAAGGTCACCGCCTCGCAGACGCTCACCCGCCTCGAGGAGCGCGGGCTGGTCGAGGTCACCGGGCAGCAGGCCGGCGTCCGGGGGCCCAGCGCGGCGGTGTACGCGATCGTGCCGTCCACCGCGATCGTGGCCGGCCTCGACGTCGCCCCCGAGTCGGTGACCACCGGCGTGGCCGATGTGACCGGCCAGGTCCTGGCCGAGGTGACCGTGGACCCCAACGGCGCGGGCAACCCGGTCCAGCTGGTCCGCAACGCGGTCGCCGCCGCCTGCCGCGCCGCCCAGATCGAGGCGGCCCAGTTGCGCGCGGTCGTGATCGGGACCGGCGGCATGGTGGACCCGCGCACCGGGGATGTCCGGCTGTCGGTGAACCTGCCCGAGTGGCACGAGGGCGTGCTCGGCGCGCTGCGCGGGGACCTGCGCCGCCCGGTGACCATCGAGAACGACGTCAACCTGGCCGCGATGGCCGAGCACGCCCAGGGCGCGGCGCGCGGGGTGGACGACTTCGTGCTGGTCTGGATGGGCGTGGGCCTAGGCCTGGCGGCGATCCTGGGCGGTCGGCTGCACCGCGGCGCCCGGGGTGCCGCCGGCGAGATCGGGTACCTGCCGGTGCCGGGTGTGCCGCTGCCGGAGGACCTGACCCACCCCGCGGCGGGCGGGTTCCGCTCGCTGGCCGATGGCCGCGAGGTCCGCGCGCTCGCGGACCGCTACGGCTTCACCGCCCCGGCCAACGGTGCCGCGGTCGCCGCGGCGGTGCGCGCCGCGGCGGCGGGCGACTCCGCAGGCGAGGCGTTCCTCGCCGACCTGGCCCGCCGGGTGGCGGTCGGCGTGGCGGCGATCTCGGTCACCCTGGATCCCGGGCTCGTCGTGCTCGGCGGTGAGGTGGGCCAGGCCGGCGGCACGGCGCTGGCGGACCGGGTGAGCACCGAGGTCGGCCGGATCTGCCCGGTGACACCGGACGTGGTGCCGACCGCCGTGCCGGACGCCCCGGTGCTGCGCGGCGCCCTGCTGGCCGCCGTGGACCAGGCCCGCGCGGCCCTGCTGGCCTCCGTCGCCGACGGCTGAC
>WNGG01000774.1_pt1 | contig 45497 bp, 51 predicted proteins | sample 5400661 | NCBI WGS metagenome assembly WNGG01 (sample SAMN13153372, study PRJNA577476) | soil metagenome | isolation source: 100 cm soil or saprolite under Garry oak tree replicate 1 | place: USA:California | collected 2016-06-15 | reverse complement strand
ACAGGTGCGGGACCAGCAGCCGGGCCGGGCCGCCGTGCTCCGCCCCCAGCGGGCCGCCGCCGTAGCCGAACGCCACCCAGGCCTGCCCGCCCAGCAGGTCGGCCACCGGCAGGTTGGTGGTGTAGCCGCCGTCGGAGAAGGCGAGCACGTACCCGGCGTCGTACTCGACCGCGCCGAGCAGCACGTCGAGCGACACGCCCTCCCAGGTGGTGTCCAGCTTGGACCAACGGGTCACGCAGTGGATGTCGGTGGTCAGCGTCTCGGTGGGCAGGGCGCGGAACTCCTCCCACGTCCAGCTCTTCGGCTCGCGGCCGCCGTCGATCGAGAACGTCCAGTTCGACAGGGCCGTGTGCGGCGTCGGGCCGGCCGACAGGACGGGGAAGTCGCCGGTGACGTACTGCCCGGGCGGGACCCGCCCGGCCGGGGCCTCCTGGCGTCTGCGGCGGAAGCCGCGCGAAATGGGACTCACCAGAGCAGGTTACGCCGTAGCGAGCAGGTACACATTAAGCCCGATGATCACGGCCGCGACCAGGCTGGCGGCCACCATCATCGGCCGCCGGTTCACCAGCGGCCCCATCAGCTTGCGGCTGCCGGTGAAGAACAGCAGCGGCACCAGCGCGAAGGGGATGCCGAAGGAGAGGAAGACCTGGCTCAGCACCAGGGCCTTGGTCGGGTTGAAGCCCACGACGATCACGATCAGGGCCGGGATCATCGTGATGGCGCGGCGGGCGAAGACCGGGATCTGCCGGTGGATGAAGCCCTGCATGACCACCTGCCCGGACATGGTGCCGACGCAGGAGGACGCGATCCCCGACGCGAGCAGGGCCAGGCCGAAGACCGTCCCGCTGTGGCCGCCCAGGTACCGGTTCAGGCCGCTGAAGACCTGCGCCAGGTCGTCGCCCACGCCGAACATCCCGCGGGCGTGGAACACCGCCGCGGCGGTGGCCAGCATGGCCAGGTTGATGACCCCGGCGGTGCCCATCGCGATCATGATGTCGATCATCTCGTAGCGGAAGATCTTGCGCCGGGCCGCCGGGTTGGCGCCGACGATCCGCTTCTGGGTCAGCGAGGAGTGCAGGTAGATCACGTGCGGCATCACGGTGGCGCCGATGATGCTGACGGCGAGCAGGGCCGAGCCGTTGCCGGAGAACTGCGGGACGAACATGCCGCGGACCACCCCGCCCGCCGACGGCTGGCTCTTCAGCAGGTCGAGGCCGAACGCGAATACGATCACCGCCACGAAGCCGGTGATCGCCGCCTCGAGACGGCGGAACCCCCACACCTGCAGGCCCAGGATGGTGAACGCGGCCACGGCCGTCAGCCCGGCCGAGGCCCACATCGACAGCCCGAAGACCAGGTGCAGCCCCAGGGCCGCGCCGACGAACTCCGCCAGGTCGGTCGCCATCGCGATCGCCTCGGCCTGCAGCCACAGCAGCACCACGACGCGGAACGGCAGGCGGTCGCGGCAGATCTCGGGCAGGCTGCGGCCGGTGGCGATGCCCAGCTTGGCGCTCAGCGACTGGATGAGCATGGCCATCAGGTTCGCCGCCAGCACCACCCAGAGCAGCGTGTAGCCGAACTGGGAGCCGCCCGCCATGTTGGTGGCGAAGTTGCCGGGATCGACGTACGCCACCGCCGCGATGAACGCGGGGCCCAGGAACGGCAGCACCGCCCGGACCCCGCGCCGTTCACCGGTCAGGGCGCGCTCGGCCGCCGCGATGATGCGGGCTTCGCCCGGGAGGGCGTCCTCACCCAGCGTCACCTGGCGGTCGAGCGGAATCGTGTCAGCCAAGGAGATCAGCCAACGGACGGGCCTAGCCCGAGCGACTGCGGGGTGCTTGAGTCGGGCGACGGCTGGTGCAGGCCCTCATCCAGCGATCCGTACTCGGTCATCAGCGCTGCGCTGCCGCCCCACGGCGTCTGCTCCTCGGCGACCAGCGTGTTGGTCGTGAGCAGCAGGCCGGCCACCGACGCCCCGTTCTGCAGCGCCGAGCGGACCACGCGGAGCGGGTCGATGATGCCCATCTCGATCATGTTGCCGTGCCGGCCCTCCAGGGCGTCGAAACCCTCGTCGGGTCCCATCGGCCTGGTCTTGGCCACGACGTCCGCCGCCTGGTAGCCGGCGTTGGCCGCGATGAGGTAGGCGGGCTCGCTGAGTGCCATCCGCACGATGTCGACGCCGATGGCGTAGTCGGCGTCGACGTCCAGGTCGTCGAGCACGCCTTCGGCGTGCAGCAGCGCGGCGCCGCCGCCCGCGACGATGCCCTCGGCCATGGCGGCCCGGGTGGCGGACAGGGCGTCCTCGACCCGGTGCTGCAGTTCCTTGAGCTCGGCGCTGGTCGGTGCGCCCACGCTGATCACGGCCACCTTGCCGGACAGGGCGCCGATCCGCTCGTTCAGCACGTCCTCGTCGATCCCGAAGGTGGCCCGCTCGAGTTCCGATCGCATCTGGGTGAGCCGGAACTCCACCGCCTCCCTGGAGCCGCCGCCGCCGATGATCGTGGTGGTGTCGGCGGTGACCCGCACCTGCGCGGCCCGGCCGAGCTGGGCCACGGTCATCGTCTCCAGGGTGAAGCCCGAGTGCTTGCTGTACACGGCGCCGCCGGTCAGCGCGGCGATGTCCTCCAGCTTGTGCAGCCTGCGGTCACCGAACCCGGGCGCCCGGACCGCGACGCACTGGAAGATCCGGTTCACGTGGTTGTGCACGAGCATGCTCAGCGCGGTGCCCTCGACGTTCTCCGCGATGATGATCAGCGGGCGGGGTGCCCGCATGATCTTGTCGAGCAGCGGCATCAGGTCCTGCACCTTGGTGATCTTCTCGCTGCACAGCAGGATGTAGGGGTCGTCGACGACGGATTCCAGGGCGGCCGGGTTGGTCACCATGTACGGCGAGAGGTAGCCGTTGTCGAACTCGAAGCCCTCGACGAAGTCGACCCTCATCCCGGGCACCGGCGACTCCTCCACCGTGACGATGCCGCCGTCGCCCACGGTGAACAGCGCCCTGGCGATCACGGCGCCCACCGCGTCGTCGTCGTTGGCGGAGATCGCGGCGACCCGGGCGTAGTCCTCCTCGGTCTTCACCGGGTGCGCGACGCCGTGCAGGTGCTCCACCAGGCGCCCGACGGCCAGGTCGACGCCCCGCTTGACCAGCACCGGGTTGCCGCCCTTGCCGATCGCCTCCATGCCGGCCCGGACGATCGCCTGGGCGATCACGGTGGCGGTGGTGGTGCCGTCGCCGACGATGTCGTTGGTCTTGATGGCGGCTTCCTTGACCAGCACGATGTCGTTGGTCTTGATGGCGGCTTCCTTGACCAGCTGCGCGCCCATGTTCTCGAACTGGTTCTTCAGGTGGATTTCCCGCGCGATGGTCACGCCATCGTTGGTGATCACCGGCGAACCGGTGATCTTCTCCAGGATGACGTTGCGCCCCTTGGGGCCGAGAGTCGACTTGACGGCTTCGGCCAGCTGGTCCACGCCAGCCAGCAGCAGGCCGCGAGCTTCAGCGCCGAAGCGCAGTTCCTTGGCCATGATGTGCTCCTAAGGGAACGAGGATGGCGCGGCCGCGGACCCGGCCGGCGTCGAGGTCGGCGACGGCGTCGGGCGCAGCGCCGAGCGGGTAGGTCCTGGTGTGCAGCGTGACCTTGCCGCCCTGCGCCAGCGCCATCAGCTCGACCAGGTCGTTGTAGGTGCCGACGATGTTGCCGATGATGTTGCGCTCGGTGGAGATGATGTCCAGGGTCGGGATGTTCAGGGTGCCGCCGTAGCCGATGACGAAGTACGACCCGGCCCGCCGGGTCATGTTCCAGCCGTCCATCTCGGCGCCCTGCTCGGCCACGAAGTCGAGCACCACGTGCGCGCCCTGGCCGCCGGTCAGGTCCTTGACGGCGGCGACCTGCGATCCGTCGCCCACCACGGTGTGATGCGCCCCGAGCTCGGCGGCCAGCTTCAGCGCGTCCGGGTTGCGGTCCACCACGACGATGGTGGTGGCGGTCAGCTCGGCCAGGCACTGGATGCTGATGTGGCCGAGGCCGCCCGCGCCGATTACCACGCAGGTGGTGCCGGGGTAGAGCAGCGGGATGGCCTTGCGGACCGCGTGGTAGGCGGTGATGCCCGCGTCCGCGAGCGCCGCGACGTCCTTGGGCTGCGTCGACGGGTTGAGCTTGATGCACGCCCGCGCCGAGGTCAGCATGTACTCGGCCATGCCGCCGTCGCGCGACAGCCCGGGGAACGAGGCGTTCTCGCAGTGCATGTCGTCCCCGGCGCGGCACGCGCGGCACAGCCCGCAGGTCGGCGTGGGATGCAGGATGACCGTGTCGCCGACGGCCACGTTGGTGACCGCCGAGCCGATCTCGTGCACCCAGCCCGCGTTCTCGTGGCCGAGGATGTAGGGCAGCGGCGTGCCCATGGCCGCGTCCCACTGCCCTTCGATGATGTGCAGGTCGGTCCGGCAGACGCCGGCGCCGCCGATCTTGACGATGACGTCGAGCGGCCCGCTGATCGTCGGCTCGGGCACGTCGTCGATCACCGGCTGGGTGTGGAATTTATGCAATCGGACGGCCTTCATGGGTCCTCCTCGACCTGCTTCGCGGTTTACCAGTTCATCGTTCAGGAGAGTCCCCGGCCGGGACCGTTTCTCCCTGTCCTTTGGCGTCGTGGTACCTGTGCCGCAGCATGCCGCGGCAGATGCCGGAATTCGCCTCGATGCTCACCCGGGTGAGCCTGGCCTTGCGCAGGTGCAGCGGCAGCGCGTCGGCGCGGACCGGCTCGCCGGTCAGCGGGTCGATGACCAGCGGGGCGTCATCGCCGGCGGTGAGGCCCAGCTCGGCCCGCCGCGAGCGCAGCCGGTCAAGTGCGCGAGAAGGCGGCAGCTCGCCAAGAGTCATCGCGAGCAATGCCGCCGGGTCCGCGCCTGCCGCAATCAGCGGCCTGCACACCTGATCGGTGCCTGCCATCACCGCCTTGCGCAGAAAGTCAGCACGCAGCTGGTGCAGCTCGCTGACGGCCTCGCCGTCGAAAGACCGGGCGAAACCGGCCTGGGCGGCTACGCCGCCGTTGATCGCGTCGGAAGCGAAGTGATCCTCGAGCACCACCTCGGTGCGGCGCACGCCCGGCAGCGCCGACACCGCGTCGTAGGCGTCGGCGACCATCAGGTAGGCGAAGTTGGGCGCGCAGAAATAGGTAGGCAGCCGCAGCCGGACCTGCGCGTCCCCGGCCGCGGAGACGGCGCACGACGCGACGAAACCGAGCGAGGTGATCGGCTCGTCGAGCTCGGGGTCACGCACCGTCTCCAGCGCCCGGAGAATGCCCTCCCGGGGGGCGGTTACCTGGGCGGTCATGCCCCCGCGACCGGTTGCGCGTTGTCCTTCAGCTGGTACTCCGCGGGTACCTCGATGTCGTAGAGCCTGGCCGCGTTCAGCCCGAGCATCTTCTTCTTCGACACGGTGGTCACCGCCGGGAAGTCGGAGAACTCTTCACGGTCCGGGTAGTTCCAGTTGACGAAGCCCTCGATCTGCCACTTCGGCTCCCAGATGGCGTAGTCGCTGCCGAAGAGCATCTTGTCCTCGCCGACCCAGAACATCAGCTCGCCCATGACCTTGGCGAAGAAGTTCGGCCGCGCGTGCATCAGGCCGCCGATGACCACGGCGAGGCCCGCGTATACGTTCGGCTCCTGCGTGGCCATGAAGCAGAAGTCCTCGATCCGCGGCAGCCCCACGTGCTCGACGATGAAGTTGAGCTCGGGGAAGTCGGTCGCGGCGTGGTCGACGTCGGCCACGTCGAAGGAGTCCTTGTCCAGCGGCCAGATCGTCGGGCCCTTGTGTACGTGGATGTTCTTGATGCCGAGGTTCTGCGCAGCTTCCAGGTACCGGTACGCGCCGGGATCGCTCAGCTTGTACCCGCGCGAGCCGTTGTTCCACTCGGCGGTGTAGAGCTTGACGCCCTTGGAACCGAACCGGTCGACGTTGCGCTTGAGTTGCTCCAGGCCCATGTCGCCGTCGCGGGGGTCGAACCGGGTGTTGTAGACGAATTTGCCTGGGTGCTTCTCACCCATCAGCGCGTTGCGCTCGGTGGTGTTGAAGCCCTCCTTGTACCACTCCTTCAGGTAGGTGGGCTGGAAGATCGCCACGTCCACGTACCCGTCCTCGAAGACGTCCTTCATCAGGTCGTCCTCGGAGTACTTCTCGAAGTGGTCCAGCGACCAGTGCGTCTCCGGCGGGCCGAGCCCCTGGTAGGCGTGGAAACATTCGATCCAGCCCTTGGCGTACTGCTCGGCCCCCGGCACCCAGTTGTCCGGGGCAGCGTTCCAGTAATGCATGTGCCCGTCGACGACGAAGTACTTCTCGCCGTTGCTCTCGTACAAAGCGCCTCCTTCAATGAGCTGGTGTGGCACTGAGCCGGTTATAACCGGCTCAGTGCCACAACATGCCGCGAACAGATAGGGATTCTCGGGCTACGTCCGTGCGACCAGGTCGAAGCCCAGGGCCTCGGCCGCGTCCTCGGGGTTCGCGACGAAGAGCGTCCGGTCGTCCTCGTGGATCATCCGGCCGTAGTGGGTGGACATGTCCTCTTCGAGTTCCGCCGAGTTGAAGTAGCCAGGCTCCTCGCCCAGCGCCTCGGAGATCTCGTCGTAGTCCACCACCATGTTGCCGACGCAGTCGACGCGCATCATGGACGGCAGCGCCATGACGGTGACGTTGGGCTTGGTGGCCATCACCTGGGCGATGACCTCACCCACCTGGTTGTTCATCAGCGTGAACCCGCACCTGCCGGACGCCGTGTGGTTGGACTTGAACGGGCTTTCCGCGATCGTGGTCATTGCGCCAGCTCCTTCGGGGTGTCCAGCTCGAGATCGGTCACGATGCCGCTGAAGCGGATCTTGGCAAGGTCCAGGCTGTCCTCGAAGCGAGGCGGCTTCAGTTCGGGCTGCGACCACAGCGGCTGCAGGGCGCGCACGGCCGAGATGGCGCGCGGCACCCAGGCCGACAGCCATTCCTGCAGCAGCGCCTTGTTGTGGTCGGCGAACTCCCGGTCGGTGGTCAGCAGATGGAACATCGGCCTGGTGTACCGCAGGTCACGCTCGGCGTAGTCGTACTCCTCGGCGCCGATCACCGTCGGCGTGACGAAGTCGCCGTTGCGCGGCGCGGCGTGCATCACCAGGTGGCTGCGGAACATCTCGCCGACCAGCGGCTCGAACACCACGTTCGCGGCGAAGATGGTCTCGCACCAGTCGTCGATGGCGGTCAGCTGCTCGGCGGTCTCCCGCACCCCCTGCCAGGCCGGGTCCTCGTTCCAGGTCTCGATGTGCGCGGCGCCGTTGAAGCCGGGGACCACCTCGGTCAGGGTCAGGTTGTACAGGGCCAGGTCCTGGGCGGACCGGATCCGGTGCATGCTGTTCACCGAGATCGCGTTGTTGTGCATGTTGGTCGGGGCCCGCCGCTGGGCGTTCGCGAACAGGTAGAGCCCGAGACCGTGGTCGACGTGCATCCAGGCGCCGAGGTTGCGCTCCACGAACCGGATCCAGGCCTGGTTCCACTGCTCGAACGCCTTGGCCTGCCTGGCGTTCTCGATGTTCTGGTTGAGCTGCCGCACCACGTTCGCGTTGTACCGGTACAGGGTGAGTTCCCACTCTTCGTTCGGGTCGCGGAACTCATGCCAGCCAAGCGCGGGCCAGTCATAGCCCTTGCCGCCCGAGCCGGGGAAGCGCTTCGGTTCCGGCCGGTCCGATCCCCAGGCCTTGAGCGCCGTCCACTCCAGCGGGTAGCCGCCGCGGCCGTCGGAGAACCCGTACAGCCAGCCCTGGCTGAGGTAGTGCCTCGTGTCCGGCTGGACCTCGACGGTCACGTCCTCGTAGTGCGACTGCTTCCGCCCGGCCGGGGTGAAATAGTTGAAGCGGCGGGCATTGGAGTCGGGGAATACCTTCGCGCCTGCCTCCGCGTCGGTGAAAACCGGTTTCGGCACACTGCGTTGCTGAGCCTCTGTCATGAGTCCTTCCCTTTCACGTTAGGGAGACGGTTCCCCAGTGGTCGTGAACTTGTCCCAATAGACATGCTTTTCCGGCACCCCGAGCCTGGTGAGCAACGGCACCGCGGCCTCGACCATCGGCGGGGGACCGCATACGTAGGCGTGAGCCCGGCTCAGGTTGCCTTCCCGCCCGGCGACGACGTCGGTGATCATGCCGGTCTCGCCGTCCCATTCGTCCTCGGACAGCGCGGGGACGTAACGGAAATCGGGCAGTGCCTGCTCCAGCGCCCGGAGTTCATCTTCGAAGCAGAGATCGCTACCACGGCGCGCGCCGTAGTAGTACACGGCCTTGCGCGCGATGCCGCGTTCGGCCATGGACCGGAGCAGGCACAGGATCGGCGCCATCCCGGCCCCGCCGCCGACGAAGACCAGGTCGGTGTCGGGAGCGTCGCGCAAGGTGAAGACCCCGAACGGCCCGGTCAGGTTGAGCCGGTCGCCGGGTTGCAGCTTGGTGTCGAGGAAGTGGGAGAACAGGCCGTCCGGGTAGATCTTGATGATGAACTCGAGCTGCCCGCTTTCCCTGGCCGACGTGTTGGCCATCGAGAACGACCGGGTCTCGTTCGTCCCGGGAACGGCGATGTCGACGTACTGCCCGGGGAAGAACTTGAAGTCGTCCGTGTCCACCAGCTTGAGCACCAGGTGCCGCATGTCGTGCGTGACCGGGTCGTTGGCGACGACCTCGGCGACGGCCTCCTTGATCGGCAGCCCGGACCTGATCATCTCCTCGTCGTAGTTAAGCAGCTCGATCGTCACGTCCTCGTAGACGTGGGCCCGGCACAGCAGCGTGAAGCCTTCCTCCCGCTCGAAGTCGGGCAGCGCGAACGTCGAGTAACTGTCCAGCTCCACGTCGTCGCCGTCGAGCAGGAACGACTTGCAGGAGGAGCACTGGCCCTCCTTGCAGCCGTGCATGAGCATGATGCCCTGCTCGGCCGCGGCGCGCAGGACCGTCTGCTCCTCGTCGGCCTCGATCTCGATGCCGACTGGCTCGAACCGGACGACATGTTTACCAGCCATGATCACCTCGTGGATACCGGGGAGCAGGAGGGAACGGTCGGCCTCCTGCCCCCCGGTGCGTGCATGCGGGCTGAGGGTGTTACCACGGCCCGTTCGGAATAGAGGGATTGTCTTCTTTCTGCCGGCGGCTCAGGCGTCAGCGCGAGCCGGACGGCCAGCCGGGCCGCCGCGGATGTAGTTCGCGTGGAAGGCCGCGCGCTCCTCGGGTGTCATCTCGTTGAGCAGCACGTTCGGGCTCTGCACCGGCCCCATGCGGCGCAGGTGGTCCAGCGTCCACATCTTCTTGGGATCCAGGTTCAGATGCGGTTGCGCCGTCATCGTCTTGCCGTCGTCGCGCACGAAGCCCATGTCGGACACCACGTCGGCCCAGTTCCAGCCGTGGTACAGGGTCTCCCATTCGCGCTTGCCGATGAGCTGGCCCATGTTCGGCGTGGACCGGCCCTGGAAGGTCGGCCGGAACGCCTCGACGTCCGTCCAGCGGCAGGCCTCGTGGCAGTAGGTGCGCCACTGCCCGTCCACCTCAGCCATCACCATGTCCTCGCGGACCAGGCACGGGACCATGCAGACCCAGCACCGGTGCGGGTACTGGTAGTCGACGTCCTCGGCCACGATCGGGTTGTGCCCGTTCGGCATGGACAGGCGGTTGTAGTTCTCCCACCACTTGCCGTACTTGTCGTACCAGCCCGGGTACTTGTACTCGAACCACTCGAAGTCCGCATCCGTCATCGGGTCGATCCGCCAGTAGTTGGCGAGCCAGCCGGTGGCGAAGAACTGCGCGACCTCGTGGACGTAGCCCTTGTTCCAGATCTGGTTCCAGGCTTCCTCGATGAGGTCGTGCGGGATCTTCAGGCCGTACTTCTCCAGCGGCATGAGGTAGCTGCGGTAGTAGTCGTCGTAGATCCACCGCCGCCACATCTCGGCGTAGGACTCGCGCTCCTTGCGGCGGTCCTTGGTGCCGTACTCGATGAACGTGCCGATGGCCGCGTCCACCACCCGGTGGTTGTTCCACCAGGCGTAGCGCAGGTCGCGCTCGAGCAGCTGGTGGTTCTCCTCGTCAGACAGCGCCATCAGCAAGGTGGCGTAGCCGTTGCTGATGTGCCTGGACTCGTCGGACTGCACCGAGTGGAACACCGTCGGCAGCAGGTAGTCGCCGTTGGCGGCCGCCTCGGCCGGCATGGCCACGAACAGGGTGTTCGTGAACGCGGTCTCGGCCACGATCGTCAGGTAGATGCTCGCGGCGGTGATGGCGTCACCGGTGATGAAGCCCTCCGCGAACTGCCGGCCGATCGTCCCGCAGTAGTCGTCGTGGAATCCGCGCAGGCTGTTGTTGAAGCCGGCCGGGTCGATGTAGTTCTGCATGTACAGGCGCTTCAGGTTCTGCTGGATCGTCGAGTGCCGTACCTCGTCGATCATCTGGATCGCCTGGCCGTTGTTCAGTTCCGGGTTGGGGACCGTGCGGAACAGCAGCGGCATCGCCCGCGCCGCCGCAATTTCCGGCAGCGGGATGATGCTCAGGAAGAGCTTCTGCCATTCCAGCCAGCGCTCCTGCACCTGCCGGAACATGTTGCCGCGGATCGCGCCGTCCTCGGCGCCGTACACGCGGTGGTCCTTTTCCTCCTGCATGGGGAAGTAAGACCGCAGCACCTGCTTGAGCGGGTCCTTCTTCTGCGCCTTGCGGAAGCTGTAGTCAGTCCCGTACTGCGAGACTGGCTCGTGGTATTTGGGTTCCCAGGAAAGTTCCTGGATCTTCTGGTGTGCCCTGGCCACACTCTGGCGACTCATCGTCACCCCTTTCTCGGCGGGTTCCGGGGTCAGGGGTCCTTTGCCCCTTTGGTGGTCTTGGGTCCATGGGGCCATCCCCGAGCTGCCGCCACCTGGCGGCTGCTTGGGCGGCAGACGGCCCCGAAAGTCCTTGCGTTCTTGATCACATCGCGAAAGCCGAGGTCATGAGCTCTCAACATGAGACACGTCGAACACGGCACGGATCTTTTCGAGGTCTCGCTTGGTTTGTTCCGAGGCTTGACGGCTCCCCTCCGCGTCCGGCGTGATGCCAAGCGCCCGCAACAGGTCGGCTGCGGGCGCACCCGGGTCACCTGCCTCGCCGAGGACCGGATGCAGTCCCTCGCTGACTAGGTGGTGAAAGACCAGGTTGACGATGCTCCAGGGATTAAAGGTCTCTGCGTTGGCCGCAGGTCCGTGGGCGTCCATGACCTAGACACAACGTCGACTGGCCCAAGATGGGGGTCTCAACTTGAGACAGTGCCAGGCAACAAGAGGTTTACTTTGTAAGAAGCGAGTAAACCCAATGCGATCCGAGCAGGCTCAGCCTCCGGCCGGAGAAGTGGGTGGGGAGGCGACATGGCACACGCATCAGCGCCGTCGGTGGCTAGGGATCGGCTGGCAGAAGCCAGAGACCAGTTCCTCGCGGCCGAGCCGGTCGACCAGACCGTGGTGCGCAAACCGATCCTTGCGTCGTGGTGGCGGTCCCGCCAGTGGAACGTCGCCGCCGACCACATCGAACTGAGATACCTGCATGACCCCGACCTGGAGGGCACGCTGGCCCGCAGCGCCGACCCGGTGCTGCGGCACCTGCACGAGCAGCTTGACGGCCAGCCGATCAGCATCATCCTGACCGATGCCGACGGGGTCGTGCTGACCAGGCTGACCGCGGACCACGATCTCGAACGCCACCTCGACGGCGTCATGCTCGCGCCCGGCTTCAGCTACGCCGAGGATCGCGTCGGCACCAACGGCATCGGCACCGCGCTGGAATCCGGCGGGCCGGCCCACGTCTTCGGCCACGAGCACTACGCCGAGCACCTGGAGGGCCTGGCTTGCGCCGGCGTGCCCATTCACGACCCAGTCTCCGGCAAGACGGTCGGCGTCATCGACCTGACCTGCTGGCGCAAGGACGCGGATCCACTGCTGATCTCGCTGGTCAAGTCAACTGCCGACCAGATCACCCAGGCCATGATGGCCGCCAGCAGCAGCCGGGATTACCACCTGCTCCAGGAGTACCTGCGGGCCTGCCGCCGCACCGGTGGCATCGTGCTGGCACTCGGCAACGACGTCGTCATGCTGAACGATCACGCCCGCCAGGTGCTCGACCCCGGCGACCAGCCCGCCCTGATCGGCCACGCCACCGAGACGCTGGCCAGCCGCCATCCGGGTGCGGTCACGGTGAGCCTGCCCAGCGGCGTGACGGCGCGGATGTTCTGTCACCGGATCGGCGGTGATAGCCCGTTCACGGACGGCGTCGTGCACGTCAAGCTCGCGTCGCCGGTGGCGGTCGCGGGCGCGGGCGCGGGTGCGGGTGCGGGCGCGGGCGAGATTCCCGCGCAGAAGACGGCCATGTACCTGCCGGGCCTGGTGGGCAGCGGCGTGCTATGGCTGCGGGCGTGCCGTGAGGCAGAGGCCCTGTATGACGCGTCGGATTGGATGACGTTGGAGGGCGAGAGCGGCGTCGGCAAGCTGGCTCTGGCTCGCGCCGTGCACCAGCGGCGGAACCCGGCCGCGCGGTTCCACGTGCTCGACGCGGAATCGGCCGATCAGGGCTGGCTCGCCGAAACCCGCGGCGAGCTGCTCGAAGGCGCGGGCATGCTGGTGATCCGGCACGTGGACTTGCTGACGGCCAGGCAGGTGCACGCCCTGGCCAGCGCGCTGCAGGAAACGCGGGCCGCGAAGCGCCAGGTGCGGGTGGCCATCACGCTGAACCGCAAGCAGGCCAGCGCCGACCTGACCAGGCTGCTGCGGTTCTTCCAGGGCACGGTGGAGCTGCCGCCGCTGCGCCATCACGTCGAGGACCTGCACGAGCTGGTGCCCTTCTTCCTGGCCAAGCTGAGCCACGAGGGCCGCCTGACCTGCTCGCCGGAGGCGATGCAGCTGCTGCTGAGGCACAACTGGCCGGGCAACACCGAACAGCTGTGGCAGGTGCTCAAACAGGTGGTGCAGCGCCGCCGGGCCGGCGTGATCATGCAGAAGGACCTGCCGCCCGAGTGCTGGACGGTGAGCCGCAGGCTGCTCAGCCCGCTGGAGTCGATCGAGCGGGACGCGATCGTGCAGAGCCTGCAAGATCACGAGGGCAATAAGGTCCGGGCGGCAGAGGCGCTGGGCATGTCGCGTGCGACGATCTACCGCAAGATCCACGAATACGGCATCGTCGCCTCGGGCAGCTGAGCTCTGCCCCTAGGGCTGGTTCAAAGTGAGAACACAGGGGTGCCATCGGGGGCGTACGGATGCATTAAGCCCGCATTCGCGGGGCGCTCTAGATGAAGGAGCGAACCGATGAGCGCTCTTGATGCATCCGCCGACGAACCCGGTCGGCACGCTACCCTCACCAAGGAGACACCCGCGCCGGCCGAGGCGGTGGTCGGACCGATGGCCGGCGACCCCGGCATGCTGGGCCTGGGGAGCTTCATCGTCGGCTCCGTCGCCCTCGGCCTGGGCCTGGTCGGCGTGGTGCCGGTCGGTGTCCTCGGCGCGCCGCTGGCCATCATCCTGGCGGCCACGGCCCTGGGCCTGCTCATGGCCACGGTCTGGGCCGCAGCCGTCGGCCAGAGCGCGGTGGCGGCCGTGTTCGGTATCTTCGGCACGTTCTGGCTGAGCTACGCCGTGCTCGTGCTCGGCCTGGATCACAACTGGTTCGCCATCACCGTCACCGCGGTGCTCGCCACCGTGAAGCTGTTCCTGGTCGCCTGGCTGGTCGTCATCTTGATGCTGACTCTGGCCACGCTGCGGCTGCCGTCCGCGTTCAGCGTGCTCTTCGCGCTGGTCTCCCTGGCGCTGCTGCTCCTGCTGCTCGCCTTCGCCGAGGCGTCGGCAGCGGGCGTGCCGTCCACCGGCCTGCTGAAGACCGGCGGCTACGTGGTGCTGATCTTCGCCGCGCTCGGCGTGTACCTGTTCGCCGGCGCCGCCTCGGTCGGCACCGGGGGCAAGCCCCTCCCGCTCGGCAAGCCGCTGATGAAATAAGACAACGATCCCGAACGGGCCGTGGTGTCTGCCCGGGTCAGCCCCGCGCCACCCCGGCCCGTTCGCTTGGACCCGGCGGCTGCCCAGGTTAGCCCACCCCGGCCCGTTCCCTAGGACCGGCTCCTGCCGTACGCCGCTGGGCCAGCCGCACCGACTTCCACTTCAGGTCCCTGACCCGGCGGCGCCGCGGCTGGCGGCTCCACGAGCCCCATTGCCTGGCCGGCTCGGGCAGCCTGGGCGGCTGGGCGAACGCGGGCTCGCCGTCCAGGTCGACCGCGTCCAGCGGGGACTCGGCGGCGGCGTCCCGGCGGGTGAGCGGCGGCAGGTTCCATTTCTCCTCGATGAGCTTCAGCACCGAGGTGTGGTCCAGCGTCTTGCCGCAGACGTAATCCGGCCGGGCGTAGGGGGAGACGATCACGGCCGGGACCCGGAAACCGTAGCGGGTGTAGTCGCGCGGGCCGTCGTCGATGGCCTTCAGCCGGGCGAACCCGCCCCCGAACACCGGGCTGAGCAGCGTGCGCAGCCACGGCGGCAGGTCGAGGATGTAGTTGTGCGCCGGGACGTCGTCGGGCGCCACCGCCTCTGGCGGCGGGACGTGGTCGTAGTAGCCGCCGTGCTCGTCGAAGAGCCAGATCAGCAGCGTGCGGGACCAGCCAGGGCCGTGCATGACCCGGTTGATGACCTCGGCGGCGAAGGATTCCCCCTTGGTGATGTCCTGCGGGTTCTCCTCCGAGTAGGTCTCGAAGTCCGGGTCGACGATGCTCACCGCGGGCAGCGTGCCCGCGTCCGCGTCGGCGAAGAACTGCTCGGTCTTGCGCAGGTGCCGGACGCAGCTGGCCAGCCCGAGCGGGTACAGGTCGGCGGTGAACGACTTGTTGCCGACCGCCCGGTCGGCCACTCCCGGCAGCCACCGGCCGACCTGGGCCAGCCGCCGGGCGGCGGTCAGGCCCCGGCCGCCGAACAGCCGCCGGGCCAGCACGTTGGCGTGCCGCACGCTGTGGTAGTTGACCCAGGAGATGCCGTGCTTGGTGAGCGCGTCGAGGATCGTCCCGGCCTCCGGGTAGTCGACGAGGTCCCAGGGCAGGTCGTCGATGAGCCCGTGGGCCGTGCCCGAGATGAGGAACCGGCGGTTCGGGAACGTCGGGCCCGGGCAGGAGCTGAACCAGCGGTCGGCCAGCGGGAAGGTCCGCGCGAGCCCGTAGTAGAACGGCAGGTCGTCCTCGGTCCAGTAGCCCATCGGCACCGCGGGATCGGCGCCGGGCAGCGCCTTGGCCACCGCCGCGGCGAAGCCGTCATTGCGTCCCTGCGCGTACTGGATGTGACTGGCGTGCCAGTTCTGGCTGGGATTGTTCTTCAGCTGGGTGGTGGAGGTCATGTGGTGGGCGCGATACCCGCGTCCGTTCGGCAGGTAGTTGACGACGTCGGGGGTGCCGTCGGGACCCAGCGGCAGGCCCTCGCCCCGGTCGGCGAGCATGCCGAGGTAGTTATCGTAGGAGTGGTTCTCCATCATCACGATGACGATGTGCTTGACCTGCGGCAGCAGGTCGGCGCCCGCGGGCAGGTCCGGCCGCGGCCGGTCGCCGGTGTCCGGCCGGGTGATCCCGCGCCGCGCCGCGGTCCGCGCCGACGACGCGTGACGGCGCCTGATCTCACGCCCCTCCAGGCTCTCCTACATGCCTGCTTACCTCCGGCTCCTCTGGTCCCGGCGGCGCCAGGCGCCGCGCGGTGATCTGCGCGATAGCTCTGCTTTCCTCCAGCCGGTCCCGCAAACGGCCCAGGGCCGGTCACGCGCGCCGCTGGTCCCTCACGCGCGGCCCCCGGTCCGTCGTCACGCGCGTCGCTGGTCCGTCACGCGCGCCGCTGGTCCCTCACGTGCGGGGGAGCGCGGCGTGCGCGATCCGGGACAGGTCGGCCGGGCGCAGCGAGTCGGTCCGGTCCCAGGCCGCCGCGGGAATCATGTCCCGCTGCCGGACGTGCCGGACCGGCCCGAAGCCGTGCCGCGCCAGCAGCGCGGCCACGTCGTCCGGGGCGAGCAGCGACAGCCAGGGCTCGCCCCGCTCGGCCGACGCCGGCCCGATCTGCTCCGCGTAGAAGTCGCCCGCCTCGTCGCGCAGCCCGGCCGGCAGCATGTAGTCGACGACGATCTCGCTGCCCGGCGCGAAGCCGCCGAGCACCGACAGGGTCTCCTCGATGGCGCCGCGCTCCAGGTACATCGTGACGCCCAGCCAGCTGGCGAAGGCGGGCCGGGCGAAGTCGAAGCCGGCCTGGCCGAGCCGGTCGCGCAGCGAGTCGCGGCCGAAATCCACCGGGACGAACGTGACGCCGTCCGGCACCTGCCGGACCCGGCGCTTCCATTCCTGTGTCGCCGGATGGTCGATCTCGAAGACCCGGACCCGGGCGGCCAGCGGGGACCGGCTGGCGAAGGAGTCCAGGCCCGCGCCGAGCAGGACGTACTGGCCGATGCCGCGCCGGATGCCGTCGGCCAGGCTGTCCTCGGTGTAGCGGCTGCGGCAGGTGGCCTGCGCCCGCGCGCCGGCCAGGATCGGGTGCGTGCCGTGCGCCCGGTGGAACGCGATGTACTCACCGGCCCGCTCGCCGAGCATGGCCTCGGCCAGCGTGTCAGCGAAGATGACCGGGGCGGCGTCGACGATGAGGTGGGCGGCCCGCGCAGCCGCGGCGGTGAACGCAGTAAAACTAGGCTGTCCGTCAGCTATCACGCCGGCCAGATTACATATGCTTTTCCCGCATAATAACACAAAATACAAAATAAAACAATGGCTACCGAATAACACTTCGACCTCAATTATCTATTGCCAGCCGCCACTAACCCAGGGAATCCCTCCAGCACCCGCCCGAGCCCCGGTCCGAGCGCCCCGCCCCCCGCCCCCCGCCCGAGCCCCGGTCCGAGCGCCCCGCCCCCGCCCGAGCCCCCCGGTCCGAGCGCCCGGGCTCTGGCGCATATCTCGCGTGATGGTTACGGGCGCTTGTGCGTCATCATGTCACGCGGCGCAACCTCAACCGGTAAATACCACCCCATACCGGACATCCGGCCGACCACTCACGCCCCGGCCGCGGACCAGTTTCATGATCGTGAACAGAAACGGGCGAATGAAGCCCGAAACTGTTCAGGATCATGAAATGCCCTGCTGGCCGGGGCAAAGGGCGCGGCCGCAGGGCGGCCGGAGCAGAGTTACGAGCGGCGGGGCCAGCGGGCGGCTGTCGTTACCATCACGATCTCGGGATGGTGGCGCCGGGCTGACTGGCGTCATGCCGGATATGACGGGTTTGCGACGAAACGGGTATTTCTGCCGGGTGCGGCGCGATCAGCGGGCTGGGTGCGTGGGCCCCGCACCCCGATAGAAGGGGTCAGGGGCCCACGCACCCCAGCCCAGGTCCCCGGCGGCGGCGGCATGCGGCCGTGCCATTTCTTCCACGTTGTTTTCGAGTGTGGGTGCAGCACCACCCGCGCGGCGCCCATCACCGGAGGGCGCGGCGCCCATCACTGGAGGGCGCGGCGCCCATCACCGGAGGGCACGCACGGTGCTCCAGCGCGGCGCTCCTCACCGGAGGGCGCGGCGCCAGGTGCTGAGGTGGCGCTCGATGTAGTCGGCCGCGGCGGCCCAGTACTGGCCGTGGCCTTCGGCATGCAGCCTGGCCCAGGGCTGCGCGCCAGTCCTGGCACCGTTCTCGAGCAGGTCGGCCATGCCCCGGGTGTGCGCGCCGATCAGCGGCGGCAGCTGCCAGCGCTGGCTGGCGCTCAGGCCGTACCCGTCGGCCAGGGCGCGCAGCCGCGGTCCGTCGGCGGCCGGGTCGCCCCCGCTTTCCAGCGGCACGAATCCCTTCCCGGCGTAGGCCAGGTCCCACAGCCGCGATCCCGGGCCCGCGCCGTCCCAGTCGATGAACACCCACCGGTCCGCCCCGGTGACCAGGTTCCACGGGGCCAGGTCGTGATGGCAGACGAGGTCCCGGCGGTCCGGCGGGATGACCACGTTCCAGCGGGACCCGGGCGGTGGCTCGAAGCCGGCGCTGGCGTCGTGCAGATCCCTGATCAGCCGGCCGACGCGGCACAGCCCGGGATCGTTGAGCGGCGGCTGGTCGATCGCCATCGGCCCGGGCACGTACTCGAGCACGTGCCGGCCCTGGCCGTCCCGGCCCAGCGACCGCGGCGCGCCGGCGAACCCGGCCGCGGAAAGGTGCGCGAGCAGCGCCTCGACGGGCGGCGTCCAGAACCCGGCCGGCTTGCGGACCGTGTCGCCGACCCGGACGCTCGCCGCGACGTTCCCGCCGCCCAGCGCATGCTCGGTCACGGTTCCCGGCCGGGGCGTCGCCCAGGCCCTCGAGCTTCCACAAGATGGCGTCGCGGTGCCGGTCGAGGCTGGCGGCCAGGCTGGCCTTCTCGCCGCCGGCGTAGGGAACGCGTGTCATGACACGATCCTGCCGTCCCGTCGGCGCTGACGCTCGAAATCGACGGCAGCGGGGTGAAGATCGCCGACCCGGCTCAGGTCGTGCTGGAGTCGGAGCCGTACCGGCGGCTGTCCGACACCTGGCATAGCTTCACGCCGGAGTGGGCGGCGGCCTACGGGGTCAGCGACGAGCACCTCGCCACGGTGGCCGGCGAGCGGCGCTCCAAGGTGACCTTCGACATCGAGCCGGCCGGGGAGATGGTCAAGCTGACCGTCATCCATGACGGCTTCGACCCGGGCAGCGCCGTGCTCCCGGGCATCTCCCAGGGCTGGCCGCGGATCCTGTCCGACCTCAAGACGCTGCTCGAGACCGGCGACACGCTGCCCGTCGGCTAGCTCGGGGCCGGCCTGGCAGACTGGCCGGGTGGATGTCCCGACCCTGGTGGTCGTGGCCGGGCCGCCCGGGTCCGGCAAGACCACGCTGGCGCACAAGGTCGCGGCCGCGGTGGGGTGCCCGGCCATCTGCCGGGACGAGATCAAGCAGGGGATGGCCCACGGCGTGCCGGATTTCGCGGGCGGGCCCGGCGACGAGCTGACCCAGCGCACGCTGCCGGTCTTCTTCGCCGTGCTGGAGTTGCTGCTCAGAGCGGGCGTGACCACCGTGGCCGAGGCGGCCTTCCAGGACCGGGTCTGGCGGCCCCGGCTTGAGCCGCTCCGCGGCCTGGCCCGCATCCGCGTCGTGCACTGCACGGTCCGTGCCGACGTGGCCTTCGGCCGGATCGCCCGGCGCCGGCGGGACGACCCGCTGCGCCGGGTGCACGCCGGCCCGGGCGACGCGGCGGAGCACGAGGCGGCGCACCGCGCGTTCCGCCCGGTCAGCGTCGAGGTACCGTCGCTCGAGGTCGACACGTCCAGCGGATACCATCCCTCGTTCGGTCAGATCCTGTCTTTCGTGACCGACCGCGGCTGAGCGGGGAACAATGGCAGTATGACCCCGCGGCGCACGATCCCGCCGTACGGCGCGGACGAACGCGCCACGCTCACCGCGTTCCTGGACTTCCAGCGGGCCACCCTCGCTGTCAAGTGCGACGGGCTGACCGGATCCCAGCTGCGGGAGCGGGCGGTCCCGCCGTCCGGCCTGTCCCTGCTCGGCATCGTGCGACATATGGCCGAGGTGGAACGGAACTGGTTCCGCCCGGTGCTCGGCGGCGAGCCGATGGCCACGATCTTCGCCCCGGGCCTGGACTGGGAGGCCGCCTTCCGCGACGTGGCCACGGCCGACGTGGACGAGGCGTTCCGCCTCTGGCGGGCCGAATGCGACCACGCCCGGGCGCTGGTGACGGCCGCGCCTTCGCTGGACGTCCAAGGGTTCCGGAGCAGCGGCTGGGTATCGCTGCGCCGGGTGCTGACCCACATGATCGAGGAGTACGCCCGCCACGACGGGCACGCCGACCTGCTCAGGGAGCGGCTGGACGGAATGATCCCTAACGGTCCGCGGTGCCACGCCCAGGCCCCCCTTACCGCTGCTCCGGGTCGGGCCCCCGGGCGGCGCGCCCGCCGTCCACCGGAAGAACGGCCCCGGTGATGAAGCTGGCCCGCTCGGACAGCAGGTACGCGACCGCGTCCGCGACCTCCGCGGTGCGGCCCACCCGGCCGAGCGGGTGCAGCTGCGCCATCTCCCGCTCGGTCTGCGCGGCGGCGTGCGCGCCTTGCCGCGCGAGCAGCGACTGGTACCGCTCGGTGTCGACGGAGCCGAGCGCCACGGCGTTGACCCGGATCCGTTCGGCCCCGTAGTCGACGGCCGCGGCCCGGGTCAGCCCTTCGACGGCCGCCCTGGCCGTGGCGTAGGGCAGCGCGCCCCGCACCGCCCGCTGCGCCTGGTGGCTCGACACGTTCACGATCGACCCGCCCCGGCCCGCGCTGCGGAACCGGCGGACCGCGACCGCGCACCCGGTCACCACCGGGCCGAGGTTGGCGCTGATCAGGTCCATGATCTCGGCCGGCGCCGCGGTGTGCAGCGCGGCGTCGCGGAACAGCGCCGCGTTGTTGACCCAGCCGCCGAGCGGGCCTGCCGCCTCGGCCTGGTCCGCGGCCGCCTCGGCCACCCGCTCGTCCGACGCGCTGCCGGTCACCCAGCTCAGCCGGGCCGCCGCGGGGTGGCCGGGCACCCAGTCCAGGGCCGTCTCGTTCAGCTCGATGATGACCACCGCGCCGCCGGCCCCGGCCAGCCGCTCCGCGATGGCCCGGCCCACGCCCCGGCCGCCGCCTGTGACCACGTACGAGTCGCTCACCGGCCCATTGTTCCAGGAACAGCTACGCAGGGAGCGCCGAGCCGGAGCTCAGGTTCCTATCGGCGGAGCCCAGGTCGGCCGCGGGATCAGGCAGAACGGATGACCGGCCGGGTCGGCGTAGACGCCGTCGCCGTCGAGCTTGGTCGCGCCGAGGGCCAGCACGCGGGGTCCGGCCGCGGCCACGTCCTCCACCATCACGTCGAGGTGCATCTGCTGCGGCCGGGCCGGGTCCGGCCAGGCCGGCGGCTGGTGGCCGGGCACGCGCTGGAAGGCCAGGCCGGACGTGGTGTCGTCGTCCGACACCACGACGAAGTCGTCGCTGCGGTAGGTGATGGGCTGGCCGAGCAGCCCGGAGTAGAAGGCGGCGAGCGCCAGCGGGTCGGGGCAGTCCATTATCAGGTGGTGCCGTCGTCCGATCATGCTGGCCATGCTGTCAGCCGGGCCCGCCGGTTGCTACCTTCAGGCATGCGGATCGCCCACCTGAGTGACCCCCACCTGATGAGGGGCCCGCTGGCAGGCCAGCCCGCCGCCGGGCTGGCCGACGCCATCGGCCGCGTGCTGTCGCTCGAGCCGAGGCCCGACTGCGTCATCATCACCGGCGACCTGGCTGACACCGGGCATCCGGACGAGTACGCGGCGCTGCGGACCATCCTGCGGCGGTGCCCGGTACCCGTGCACCTCCTGGCGGGCAATCATGACGACCCGGCCGCCCTCATCGCCAAGTTCGGCGACACGCCGTTCCTGGGCAACGGCGTGTCGCCCGCGTACACGGTGGAGTACCCGCAGGCCACCATCGTGGTCGCCAGCTCCTGGATCCACGGCAACCCGGCCGGATACCTGGGGCCGGACCAGCTCGCCTGGATCGACCGCACCCTCGGCGCCCGGCCGGACGTGCCCGCCCTCGTCTGCCTGCATCACCCGCCGCTGCCGGTCGGGATCCCGTTCCTCGACGGCATGATGCTCACCGACGCGGCCGGATTCGCCGACGTGATCCGGAGGCACCCGCACGTCGTCCGGGTGCTCGCCGGGCACGCGCACCGCGACGTCTCCGCCCTGTTCGCCGGCACCCTGATGACCATCGCGCCCAGCACGTACCGGCAGAGCGCGCTGCGCATGCACGACGCCGAAGCCCCCGGGTACGTCGCCGAGCCGACCAGCTTCCTGCTGCACGTCCTCGACGGGACCAGCTGCGCGACGCACTCCGTGGCGGCCAGTCACGCCGCCGGGGTCCGCGCGTTCTGACCGGGCGGACCCTAGAACCCCTGGCCGCCCACGTCGGCCTGGCCGTGGGCCGCCAGCCAGGTCAGCGCCTCGTGCAGGGCATCAAGCGAGCTGTACCGCGGCGCATACCCCAGCACCTCCCAGGCCCGGCCGATGCTCGCCGTGATGCTCCGAACGGTGTGCTGACGGGTGGTCTCGGCGTGTTCGGCGCCCGCCCGGCGCTCGAATTCCGCCCAGTCGGTGAACTCGAGCACCGGCTCACGGCCGAACCACCGCGCGACCCCCGTCGCCAGCCCGCGCAAGGTCATGGCCTGCTCGGCGACCACGTGGAAGCTGGCCCCGATCGCGGCCGGCCGGGACATCGCCCGCTCGAAGGCCTGCGCCACGTCGTCCGCGTGCACGTGATGAAGCACGCCCAGGCCGTGATCGGGCAGCGCGAGCGGCTGCCCCGTGGCCAGCCGCGTCCAGACCGCGGCATCCAGGTTGCCGGCCGGCGTGATGACCGGCCAGCCCGGCCCGCTGATGTGGCCCGGGTGCAGGACCACCGCGGGCACGCCGCCGGCCAGCGTCTCGCGGTGCAGCAGGGCCTCGATCTCCGCCTTGCCCGTGCCGTACTCGCCGTAGGCGGTCCGCGGCTCCTCCTCGGTGACCGGCACCCGCAGCGCGGGACCGTGCACCCAGATGGTCCCGCAGTGGACCAGCAGCGGCCGGGACGGCCGCAGCGCGTCGACGAGCTGCCGGGCCGAGGCGGGCGTGAAGCAGATCAGGTCGATGACCACATCCGGCCGCAGCGCCGCGATCCTGGCGCCGAACCTTCCCTGCTCATCCTCCCCGTCCCGGTCCACCGCCACCCTGGTCACCGAACCCCACTGCGGGCTCGCCTGGTACGGCTCCCGCGCGCCGCGGCTCAGGGCGATCACCTCATGGCCGCCGCGCGCCAGCCGCGGCACCAGGTAGCTGCCGATATGCCCGGTGGCTCCGATGACGACGACGCGGCTCATCCAGCGGTCCCTTCGGCGAAAGCGACAGTCACGCCATCCTCCCAGGAACCGCCAACCCCGTGGATGAGGACGAACCGGGCGGCCATCAGTCAGCGGCCACGGCGGCGAGCGCGTCGGCGACCTTCCGTGGCTCGGTGATCATGAGGTCGTGTCCGGTATCGATGTCCCACAGCCGGCCTGACGCGCGAGCCTTCTCCATGAGATCGGGGTCGCGCGTGGCGAGGGTGGCGGAGCAGACGATGTGGTACTGGGGAATCCTGGCGTATCCGGCCTCGTTGCGGAGTTCCAGCTTCTGCTCGAAGCACTTCCAGGGATGGCCGGTCAGCCGGCCGGCCATCCAGGCTAGATCGGCAGGGTCGGTGACACCGTAGAACGTCCCGGCCTCAGGCGAGGGAAGCAGGATCAGTTCCACGCCGTCGACCGTCTGGCCGGCCGGGCGTGCCATCTCGATCACAGGGCCCGCCACGTCGACCAGGGACTGCCCGTTCTCCGGGTTGGCCGCATCGAGATAGACGAGCTTGCCCACCCGGTCCGAGGCCCTGTCGCCCACGCCGGTGATGACCATCCCGCCGTAGCTGTGACCGACCAGGATCACCTCGCGCAGGTCCTCGTAGTGGAGCACCGCCGAGATGTCCTGGATGTGCAGGTTCAGATCCACGTGCGGGCCGACCAGATGGGACCGCTCGCCGACTCCGGTCATGGTCGGTGCGTGCACCTCGTGGCCGGCTTCCCGGAGCAGCCGGGCGAGGCGCTGATAGCACCAGCCTCCATGTCCTCCCCCGTGGACCAGCACGAACGTTGCCACATCGGCTCCCCTCCGTGACCCAGGCCAGCCACGGTGACCTCGCGGGCGGGCTAATACGGTATCGACGTTACCGGTATATCGTGGTACCTGCAAGGTCCCAGGGAGGTCGTCCGCCAGCCGTGCCCCGCGAACAATCACCGGCGACGAGTGACGCGATCCTTGCCGCCGCGATGACACTTCTCGAGTCGGGCGGTTACGAGGCCGTTCAGGTCCGGGAAGTGGCGCGCCGGGCGCACGTGTCACTTGCGTCCATCTACCGGCGCTACCGGACCAGAGACGATCTGATCGTGGCCGCCCTGGAGCGGTGGATGGCCGCCAACAGCCATGCTCCCGTCCCCGCAGCGCCACCCGGCGAATCGCTCTACGACGGGCTCATGCGGATCTTCCAGCACGTGTTCGAACCTTGGGAGAAATCTCCCTGGATGCTCGAGGCCTATCACAGGGCGGCCGCGAACCCCGCCGGTGCCCGGCTCAGGCGCCAGGGCGCCAAGGCCATCGTCCCGGCGGCGCGGCATCTGCTCGATGACCGTAATGCCGAATACGTCGCCGATGTCGAGAACATCCTCACCAACATGGCCTATGCCGTGACCGGCCGTTTCATCGAGGGGCAGATCCCCATCACCGCCATCCTCCCGGCGCTCGAGCGTGCCGTCTACCGGCTCACTGCTGACAACCAGGAAGAACGAACCAGAGGCGGCGACCAGACATGAAAAGCAATCCGCAAAGGCCGGCACCATGCAGTTCGTCACGCCACACGCAGGACCTGCGCTTGCGGCCGCCCGGCTGACTCTTAGCGGTCCGCCGCCCCAGCCGCTCAGCTACTGGGCGGCCGGCGCGTTCCAGTCGAGGAGCTGGACGATGACGCCATTAGGGTCCGTGACCTGGAACGCGCGCTCGCCCCAGGGCTCTTCGCGCAACGGCATGGTGATGTGCACGCCCTCTGCGCGCAGGCGGGCCAGTTCGCCCTCGAGGTCCTCGACGGCGAACGCGAGGATCAGGCCGGCGGCGTGGGTGTCGCGCTGGTCCTCGGGCAGCAAGGGCAGGCCGCGGCGCAGGAAGATGACGTTCATCCCGGCGTCCTCGCGTGCCAGCGAGGCGAAGCCGTCGGCGGCCATCTCCTGCCGGAAGCCGAAGTGGCTGGTCAGGAACGCCGCAGAGGCGGGCACATCGGCGACGTTGAGGGATACGGCGGAAGCGGTGATCTGCACGGTAGGGCTCCTCGGGCCGGGTAAGCGGGGCGACAATCAACACTGTACCTAGTACAATGTACTTCGTACAATAAAAGTATGCGGGAGAATGTTCCGATGCCCACCGAATACAGCAGCGGCGGCGACCCGGCGCGCACCCTGCAGCTGCTCTGGCGTGAGCCCGTCCCCGCGGACTCCCGGCGCGGACCGCGCCAGGGCCTAAGTGTCGAGCGGGTCGCCACGGCCGCGATCGCCCTGGCGGACAGCGACGGCCTGGGCTCAGTCACCATGCGTGCGGTCGCCCACGCCCTCGGCGTGGTGCCGATGTCGCTGTATACCTACGTGCCGGGCAAGGCCGAGCTACTCGACCTGATGCTCGACACGGTCTACCGCCAGATGCCCCGCGGCGACCTGTCCGGCATGCCGTGGCGCGAGCGCCTGGCCGCCGTCGCCCAAGCGAACCGCGACCTGTTCACTTTGCACCCCTGGATCGCCGAGGTCTCCACCAGCAGGCCCCCGCTCGGCCCTGGGCTCATGGCCAAATACGAGCACGAGCTTCAGGCGTTCGCGGGCCTCGGGCTCGATGACGTCGAGATGGACGCCGCCCTGACCTTCCTGCTCGGCTTCGTCCAGGCCACCGCGCGCTCGGCCGCCGAGGCCGCCGCCCGGCAGGACAGCGCGATGAGCGAGGAGCAATGGTGGGCCGCCAACGCCCCCCTGCTCGCCCGGGTCTTCGACGAGACGAAGTACCCCACGGCCTCCCGCGTCGGCGCCGCCGCAGGCGCCGCCCACGGCGCGGCCTATGAACCCGACCACGCCTACACCTTCGGCCTGCAACGCGTCCTCGACGGCCTCGGCATCCTCATCGACACCAGCGGCACCTGACCCGCACCCCTTTTGCTCCGCGTCTGCGACCGCACCGCCCGCAACTGACAGGGCCGCCGGACATCCGTGGCGCACGGCGCTGGGGAGCTGCCCGGATGGTTAGGGTGGTGCGGTGCGCACCTATTACGATATCGAGGAATCCGATGCCTACCTTGGTGCCGTGACCTGCTGCTCAGGCGGGTTGAGGCCTGGGCCAGGGCGAACGGCCTGGTGATGTCGCTCCCGCTGGCCGGAGCCTCCAGCGGGTGGATATGGTCCGCGCCGTGCGCGATTCGAGCTATCCGGCACGCGGAACGCTAGAGGATTTCCGGGTCCTCGTCGCCGAGCCGATCCTTAGCGCGCCGCCCCGGCTGCGCGCAGTCCGGAACGCCTCCGCGCGGGATCCCCGGCCGCACAAACGCCGCGGTCACTGACGCCGCGGATCTGGCCCGGTAACCAGGTCGTCGGCTTGACCCGCCAGTTTATTGAACTGTTTCTCGTTGAGGCCATTGAAGTTATATGCAGCGGCCGATCTTCGCGGGCTGGACCAAGACTTCACCTGCACGTCGATGGCAGGCGAGGCCGCTCGCTCATCCCGCCTCCGAGTCGTACCCGTAGATTAGTACGGATGCTGGCGAGCTCAGGTCTGGGAAGTAGCGTCTGCGGCGAGCCGACTTTTGTCGGCGATCTCTGCAGTTGCGCAAGTAACGCCCGTGCCCAAGTGGCACCGGGCGCCAGAGGCGTGGCAGCGCCCCGTTAACCCACGACAGTGCCGATGATGGTATCAATCGTGATACCATCGTGAACATGGCGATGACACTGCGGCTGGCCGATGATGAGACTGAGGGCCTGCGGCGGCGCGCTGAGCTCGAGCACCGGTCGATGCAGGAAGTAGCCCGCCAGGCCATCCGGGAGTACGTCGAGAACCACAGCCGCGCCGAACTCCTGGACCGCGTCCTTGATGAGGAGCTACCCCGGTACGCCGAGGCCCTGGAGCGGCTTGGCCAGTGATCTTCCTGACCCTGCCTGAGCTGGTCTACGTCGCCGAGCGCACGCTCGGACCCGATTATGCGGTGCGCGACTACGGCCTGCTGGAAGCCGCTCTGGCTCGTCCGCAGGCTACCGCTTTCGGCAAGGACGCCTATCCCACGCTGGATGCCAAGGCTGCTGCGCTGCTTCACTCGCTGGCCCGGAATCACGCGCTCATCGACGGCAACAAGCGGCTCGCGCTGGCCGCGCTCATCGCCTTCTACGGCCTCAACGGGCGCCGCCTGACGCTCACCAACGACGCCGCCTACGACCTGGTGATGAACGTCGCCTCGGGGCACCTCGACAGCGTTGACGAGATAGCCGCCGTCCTCCACCGCGCCACGCAACCCCGCAACTGACGCAGCGGCTTGAAGATCCAGGTCACGGCCGCGACTTTGATCCCTTGCCCGCGGACCGGATCTCCCAGCGCCGCTTGTCTTTCACCAGGCGTTTCACCGCCTCGGCGCAGGTCAGCTTCGTGCCGCCGGGCAGCGTGATCATGAAGCTGGAGGCGACCCGCAGCACGTAGGCCTGGCGTTCGGCCTCCAGGAACTCCCGCAACAGGGTGCATCCGCCGTAGACCTCGTCCCCGCAGATGAAATCGGACCTCACGCCGTCGGCGCAGCAGTCAGCGCAGATATCGATGGCCAGCTGCCCCTTCGTGCGGAACCCCAGGTCCAGCGGCAAGGCCGGTGACCAGCGACGTCACCGGGTCCTCGATGTGCTCAGCCGGGATCCACTGCCGCGCCCCGGCCAGCGCGTGCCCGGTCTTCTCCCGCACGCAGGACAGGTCCACCGTGTTGATCCCGTTCGCCACGCGGCCCGCGCACCCCATGTACTGGCGCTTCACCCCGGCGGTCTTGCCGGCCTTCTCCTGGCCGGTCTCGTCGATCGCCCCGATCACCAGCCCGCCCCGCCGCCGGCTCCGGCGCGCCGCTTCCTCCAGGCCGGCCGCCGCGAACCGGCGGACCTGGCTCATCGCGCCCAGCGCGTCCCATGATGCCAGGTTCAGCAGCCGCTGGGTCCGGTCCGGGGACCGGTCCCCGGCATGCTGCGCGATCGTCCACCCGTTCCGCTTCGGCATCTCACTGACCAGCGCAGACACATACCTGACCGCATGCTGCCACGTCTGCGTCCGGACAAAGCACGGCCTCAGCCGTCCCATCAGCTCAGCACGTTTCCGGACGGCCCGCCCAGCCCTTATCTTGGCAGCAGCAGCCGCCTCCGACTCATTTGTTCTCACAAGCACATGATCATCAGGCGGCTGCGCTCACGTCACACGAATCCCCGCGTCCCGCCAGGTCAGCGCCAATGGCGGCTGCCTTAAATGAGAGTGCCGTCATAGAATGAGCGAGTCGAGCGTGGAGCACATATCGTGGCCAGAATGTCTAATCGCATTCTGGGATTTCCGTCAAGCCGGTCCGGTATTCGCGCCCACGATTGGACGCCCTGGCGCGGGTGCGCTTCGTGTCGTCGGTGGGAATCCAAGGAAAACTGCCGACGGTCCTTTTGGTCATGCGCTGGCCTTTGACGGGCGCAGCGATGCTCTCGCCGTGCCAGTCGACCAGATCGGCCCGCTGAATGCCGGGGCTTCCGGTGATGAGGTGTCTGTGCTTGCATGGGTAAAGCGTATGCCGAGTAGCTACTGTCACTTTATCGCGGGTATCTGGGTTGAGAATGACAATGCCCCAAAGCGTCAATATGGCCTGTTCGTCGACCTGCCTGCTTACGGCGGCGCGGATCGCGTGTGCGGGCATATCTCGCGTAGCGGCGGACCATCTCCGGGCCTTCCGTTCTCGCGAGACTACTCAGCCTCTCATCGTAGCGTTCCTTTCCATGAGTGGCACCTTGTTGGGTTCACATACGACGGCGAGCGAGCGATCTCTTATCTTGATGGCACGTCTGATTTCTTTCCGGAGTATACCGAGCCAGGGCCGCCACTCGGGATTGGATTGACGTATTCAAAGAATCCATATCGGACGCCGAGCGGCCAAGATGATGCTGGACTCAATAATACGCCAGCTGAATTCACCGTTGGATTCGTTGAGTTGACTAGCGGACCAGGTAATCACTTCGCTGGTTCGATAGGTGGAGTCGCGGTCTTTGACCGGGCCCTGACGGACAATCAGATACTGGGACTTGCCCAGGCGACAATTAGCCTGGGTGCTTCACGCTGAGTAGGTAACAGAGGCGTAGTACGGCAGCCGCCAATTGCTAGCTCGACCCGTTCCCGGCCAGCCAGCCCGGCCCCTTGCTGGCAGCAGCAGCCGCCTTCGATCCTGTTGTCTTCACAAGCACATGATCGTCAGGCGGCTGCGCTCACGTCACACGAATCCCCCGCGTCCCGCCAGGTCAAGCCGCCAATGGCGGCTGCCCTACTAGCGAGTACGAGCGTGCCCTTCGAGGTGACGAAGGGCGGCCCGCAAAAGCGTGACCAGCTGATGCCTGTCCAGATCGACCACGTTGACTTCGATCAGGCTTGCTAGCCGGAAGCCATCGCCGAGATTGTCGTGGGCCAGCACTGGGTGCTTGGTAGCTGCCTTGGCCGCCAGGCGTTCGCCGCCATTCGTTCAGCGCCACGTCATCTGGCGTACTGCGCAAGCCGTCGCGGGTACGACCCCGCGGGCGGAGAACAGCGGCTGGCTGGAGGCGTCTGGGCTTTTGCCCAGGAGTCATACCGTGCGAACTGGTCTCCATGCTGGGTCGCGCCTACCTTGATCTCCAGTAGCGCCATAGGTCCGCTCTCGTCCCTCACGATAAGGTCCGCGCGCCCTGAGCCCTTGCCGAGTAGTTCTTCCCATTCGACGTAACAATGCGTACCGGGTTGGCCCAACGCTTCAAGGAACGGTACTGAGTCGAGCGCTGCAAGGAACGCGATGAGGTCGCTGATCTGATTCTCTTGGGATAGCAGGCGTTCGAGCGCTTGACCAGCGGCAACGGGAAGTTCTCCGGGTTCCGGGCCTTCGTCCACGCACAGGTTGTCGGACCAGCACGTGGTCCGGCCGGGTCGGCGGTTTAGCGGGGCGCCGGGAAGGCTGGCGCCCGTCGAAGCTGGACGGTCCGGGATGCGCACGCTTGACCTGTTCCAGCGTTAACGAGCCGGCCGCTCATGCGGGACGAGCGGCCTGGTGACTGGAATGATGCGGATGAGGGTGTCCAGGCCGGTGAAGTCGGCGGGGTTGGTCGTGTACAGCGGCAGGTCCTCGGCGATTGCGGTGGCTGCGATCATCAGGTCGACGGCCCTGCCCCGTGGCTTACGGCCAGCAGCGATGACTGCCGCCGTCACGCGGCCGAAGATGCGGGCCGCCTCGGCGTCGAACGGCACCGGGTCGAACTCGTTCTCGGCCCGTTGCAGGATCTCCAGCCGCCGGGCCCGCTCGGCATGCTCGTCGTAGGCGGCCTGCTCGTCATGGCTGCGGACCTCGTGCGGGCCTGCGGACAGTTCCGCCAGGGTGATGGCGCTGATCGCCATCTCATCGGGCAGTTCGGCAGAGTCGATCCATTTCCGCAAGATCAAGATGTTCGTGTCGAGCATGCCCTGCCGAGGCTGCTCATCGCTCATATGCGCCGCCGGTCTCATAGTCCAGTGCAGCATTCTGGTCAGCCCGGAATGCCTCCAGGTCAACGGCAGGAGCATTGCGGGACATGGCAGCGAACTCCTGCCTGGGGACGAACCGGCGACGGCGTCGCAGTGGGATCAGCTCTGCGATCCGGTGACCGTCCCGGGTGACGGTAAAGGACTGCCCGTGTTCGACAGCATCCATGATTTCCCGCGATCTTGTCCGCAAGTCGCGCTGGGTAATCTCCGGGTGCGCATCCACGAGACCAGGGTAGCACCAGGTGCTACCTGGTGCCACCGGCACCCGCCAGGCTGCTCGCGCACCGCGCCTACCTGGCGAGCGCCAAGCGCCTGCAAGCCCTGTCGGCTATGCGCAAAACCCTAAGTCTAAAGGCAGTAGCCGAAGACTGTTTCCGCACTTCAAGGGATATATCTGCGAATGCTGTCATAGTCCATGGTGCAAACGATAATGACACACATTGTCCTCGGCCTTAGGGGGAAGGAGCAGGACCACTGGTCCCGGTGGCTCTGGCTACCTACGGCAGCATGAACGCGATTCGACCAGCAGCGTCCTGTGAGGCCTCATGCTCAGTTACCTCCCGTATTCCGTCCGGCCCCACCACATGGAACGTCCAAGGCGCGGTCTCCCGGCCGATGGCCGCCTGGCGCACTAGGCGGAAGATGTACGTATCGGCCTCGCTGATCTCCGCCGGCCCCGGCCTGCGCAGCACGATCATCGCCTTCTCATCGTCGTGACACACGGGTGGCCTCATGAGGCTGCCGACCAAGTCGCACAGGCCGGTGATGCTCTTCCTGTCTGGCATGTCGAGCCTGTCATCGACGGGCAAGACCGCATGGGTCCAGACGCCCCACTCGCCGATGAAGATCACCCAGAGGCTACGGCTGATCAGCGCACCGGACTCGAACGGCATGGCCCCGAGATCATGCAGCAAGGCCGGCCGCAGCGCGGTCTGATCAGCCTCGCTTAGCGGAATCTCGTAGTTGGTATCCGATATGTTGCTGAGAGTGTCCATGACTCGCAGTGTCGCACCGGGCACCGACAAAATGGCTGATGCCACCACCTCGGCAGCAGCGCGGCGAGCAGAAAGCGCACCCCGGCGCCGACAGCATCTCGCCTCACTCAAGTGCCAGAGTCGCAAAATGCCGGGGATGCCGACATTGTCAGTCATCCATTCCCGCCCCGGCGGGTGGATTGATGCCGGTAGAGCAGCGGCAGCACGCGGAGATCTTTCGGCCGCCCGGCTGACTCTTTGGACCGGATCACGTCGGCAAGGTCTGCGACGATCACCTCAACGTCACCGACGCGGAGGCGGTGCGCGTTGACCGCGAGCTGGGCGTAGCCTCCTTCAAAGCCTGATGGATGGAAAGAGATGTCGAACTCGCCGTCAGGACAGGTCAGATTCCAGACTTCGGCCGCCGCCAGGGACGTGGCATCATGGCTGAAGGGCAGCCCGTCCGGCACCGCCTCGGTTCGGATCCGCGCATCGAGTTCCTTCAGCGCCGACGAGAGCCGGGCTAGGTTCTCCTGGCTTGCCTCCGGCGTCAGGTCGATGTCTCTTGTCGCTGGTATCGGGGCCTGCTGCGCAATAGCGGCAAAGGCACCAATGATGACATAGCGCACCTGGTGCCGGTTCAGCGCGGCGACTATGGCGGCAGCGTCCAGTTCGGGTTCACCGGCAGCCTCATGCTCGCTCACGCCACATCCTCTGCGGGCGATGCCTGGCGCCATGCCTGAAGCTGCCGGTCGCGGCGCAGCCGCTCGGATTCGGAGCGGCTGGCTTCTAGCCCGGCGAGTATGTCGTCATGCGGATCGTAGGCGGCTAGGTGCAGGCGCAGGTCGAAGCCAGCCGCGCGCAGTAGCCTCAGCAAAGTGCTGAGGGTCGGCTGCCGCTGGTCACGTTCGTAGGCTGAGATCATCGTGACCGGTACTCCCGCTCGTTCGGCCAGTTCCCGCTGGCTCATGCCGGCCTTCAGACGGGCGAGTTGCAGGAGCGCCGAAGATGGCGATGGCAGCCCTTCAGGATCATACGGTTGTGTCATAACACAATCGTATGATTCGACGATACCGCTTATCCAGTTGCTGCGGGGGTAACAGAAGCAAGTGTTACTGATGATGGCACCGCGACCCGCCGTGCAAACGATAACCACACATGTTGTCCTGCCTGTGGCGCCGGATATCAGAGCAGTCCAGATGCGCGGAGCGGGCCACCCGGGCACCAGTCATACCCCTGCAGATTCTCCACATTCACTGTGCTGATCGGCGATCCGGTAAGCACCGTAGCTACTCCTTTTCCGCCTGTTAGAGCCACGCCTCGCCGTTGGCCAGGTCTTTCTCTCCTGGGCACCGGTTGAGGATCTCTTCCAGAGCAGCGATGATCCTGCCCGTACCGGCCTTGGTGCGGCGGTAGCTGCCAGGCATGAAGATCATGCCGAAGTGGCCGGCTCCGCCGGGTGTTATTGCCTCATGGTGCAGCGGGCGGAAGTCGCGAAGGTTGTTGGTGACGAGGCCGCGGTGCTCGGCACGGGCCAGCGCCAGCACCTCAGGATCTGACAGGGCCTCGCGGTCAGGATTACCCGCGACCGGCTCTACGTCATGTCCGCGTGCGCGCAGCTCCCGGGCGATCGCCGGGCTCAGCATCTCATCCAGCAGCAGCTTCACCGCCGCAGGGCCGCCTGCCCGGCCAGGTAGGCGGCGTGCGCCTGGGCAGCCTCCTGCTCGTTGGCCTCGATCTGCTGGTCGATCTCTGCGGCGTAGGCGCCGTAGTAGGCGATCGCGGCCTGGACCAAGCCGAGCGGGATCTCCAGGTAGCGCGCTGACTCGGCGGAGTCGCCGCCGTTGTCGCGGACGACCTCGATGACTTCCCAGATGTCTTTCCCCGTCCCGATCAGCCGGGCGCGGCGGCCCGCCGGGCCGTCGGCGAACCGGACCAGCGGATGCTCATCCATCCGCAGGCCTTCCTCGACGTAGCGCTGCGCGAGGGTCCGGGGCGGCAGGTGAACACGCTGGGCGCGGGCGCCTAGGCGGCTGATCGTGGCGTCATTCAGGCGGACGCTCAGTGGCTGGCTCATGTAGTTCATTGTAGTTCGCTGTAACACGACAGCCAAGAAACGTCCCGCTGCCAGGCTACCTGGACACCAGCGGCAGGCTTCGCGGCAGCACCGGGCCGTCGCCGTTCACCGCACCCGGCGGGCGAGCAGAGCGAAGGAGTTCGGCAGCCGTCCGCTCCACGCCGCTGCGGAGACACCGCCCGCACGCCAGAATGGTTCCGGATACTCGCCGAGGTGCAGGATCTCCATGCCAGCCGCTGCCACAGCGGTGATGATCTCGCCGAGGGTCCACTGCCATTCCACCGCCCCGCGACCCGGGAACGTATCGTTGACATGGCTGCGGCCGAAGTAACTGCGGTCCTCCCGGATGCGCGGCCGGTCCTCGTCCCACATCCACAGGATCACCGCCGGATGCGCCTCGTACATGAACAGGTGCCCCGACGGCCGCAGCAGCCGCGCAACCTCGCGAGCCCACCCAGCCAGATCGGTCATCCAGACCAGGGCTCCCTTCCCCGTATAGACCAGATCGGCGCTCGCACTGGCCAGCGGTACCCCGGGAACGGCGGCGGCGACGTACCGGCAGGCGATGCCGAGATCGTCCGCGCGGCGCTGCGCTGCGCGGACGGCCACCTGGCTGTAGTCGATCCCGACCACCGATTTCGCTCCGGCCTGCACGAGGGCGACATCATCCAGGCCATGGCCGCTCTGCAGGTGCACCACCACAGGCGAGAACCGCAATATCCCCCGCAGCAGGTCACGTTCGGTCTCGACGAGCGAAGAGCCGGATATCGCCTGCGCCAGGAGATCGCCGTACTCACGGACGTACTTCTGGGATGCCGCCTCCCAGACCATCCTGTTCGCCTGCGTCGTGGGATCCATAACGGCAGGCTGCTGCCGGCGCCGCCGTGCGTCAAGCGCTTAAGTTCGCCCTGGCCACCCAGCACAAACACGCCCGTCCTGTTCTCGGCACGCGCTCACCTGCCGGGGGCAAGACTTCTCGGAACCGATACAGCAGTCGCATTTTGTCTTCCCAGTTCAACAGCTATATCTGCGAGTGCTGTCATACTCCGAAGTGCCGTCACGACCACCGGCTCAAGCAGCACCCCCGGTGGCCTGTCGATCAGTTGCCTGACGCCACCGTCGGGTGGGCCACCCCATCCGGGCGTCAGTACACCAGCGACCCCACCCGCTACCCCAGCGAAGGCGCGACCACCGGTACCCGGCGCCTCCCTCTTAGCCGCGCCCGATAGCCGGGAACCGCGTTTCCAGGGCCGCGATGGACTGGCGGGCGAGGATGGAGCGCAGTTCATGCGTGACGCCGGCCGGATACCGGTCAAGCGCCGCTTCAAGCTCACACCGTTCGGCCGCGGTCGTATATCCGGCCAGTTCGCGTTCTAGCGTGGCACGCCGCCGGCGGGCCGCCTGTCGGCTGGTCGCCTGGGCGCGTGCGATGAGTATGCGTGCGGCAAGAACCATGGCAGCTCCTCTGCGACTGCCGCATCCGAACACCTCGAGCATAGCTCCGGCGAAGCCTGCCTGAATGGTGCGAGAACAGCCGATCGCAGGGACGGCTAGCATCACCCCCTTCGCGGGCACGACGACCCTGAGCTCAGCCGGTGATCACGAGTCCTGCCTGCTGCTCCACGTCGTCCCGGGCGCCTCGTCGTGCGCTAACGCGGCCGGACGGCGTGGCAGGTCCAGACGTAGCTGCCGAGCCCGGGCTGATGGTCTTCCTGGTGGTCCGCCGTCACGCTGACCTCGGTGAATCCCGCGCTGGTCGCCGCGGCGCTGTTCAATCCTCTACGCCGCCGGGTGCAGCACGGCGTCGACCGCCGGTTCAACCCGGGCCCGCTATAACGCCGAAGCGGGTGACCGCCTTCAACACCCGGCTGCGCCAGACCATCGACCTCGACACCGTGCGCGATGACCTGGTGGGCACGGTCCTTCAGGCCTTCGAGCCCGCTCACGTCTCGGTATGGTTCGCCGCCGGAAACAGCCCCGAGCCCGGCTAGAACCGCGGACGACGGACCTGTCAGCGCCCGATGCCGATGGCGCCCGGGCGCTAACGGGCGAGTGAGGCTACCGGCATAGTCGTGCTGGAATTGACCTTCCGCACGCGTTGCCGGAGAACTGCACACCCGTTCCGGTGCGGTCCCACACCAGGTCCGCGCGATGGTTGCGGAAGGCCAGGTTGTCAGCGATCGTGTCGAAGTCGGGGGCGCTCCCGCCGGTGCGGGCCGCGGCGCTCAACACGACGATGCCGCCGGAGTTGAACTGGTGGCCTGCGTTACCCGTCACGACGTTGTGCGACACGAGCGTGTGCGTCGCGCCGAGCAGCAGGATGCCGCCGCCCTGGGTTTTCGGCGTGTCCTCGTTCTTCCGGCAGAACTTGTTGTTGTTGATGACGTGGTTGTCCTCGATGGTGGTGTTACCGGCGCCGCCTTCCTTCCCGTCGTCGAGCACCAGGATGCCCTGGCAGTTGTCGTTGACATAGCTGCCGGTGACATGTACATCCCGGGCGTGCCGGACGAAGATGCCGAACTGGTTGCCGAGTGCCCGGTCGTTGCGCACCACGGTGTCTGCCTGCGGTGAGTCTCCGACGTAGAACCCGGCCTCGTCGTTGCCGATCGCGGTGTCGTTGGCGAACAGGGTCCCCGAGGAGACGAAGCGCGCGATGCCGTAGCCGCCGTCGTTGATCGCGGCGACCCTGGTCACCTGCAGGCCGGTGGTTCCGTAGCCGAAGATGCCGTTGCCTGGGAAGCCGCTGACCAGCAGGCCTGTCACCGTGTCGTTGCTGACCGGCGTGATGACCGCGCCGGTGTCGGAGTCGACGCTCTTGGCCAGGATGCACACGCCCGTCGGGCCGAACTCGGTCTTGCACAGCGTGTCAGGGAAGGACCGCGGTGGCAGCAGAACGGTCCCGCCGCGGAATGCGCCCGCCCCCCGCAAGGTGATCCCGTCCGTGCGGATCTGCACGCTCTGGTGGTAAACCCCCGGCTCGAGCAGGATCGTGTCACCGGGGCTGGCCGCGTTGACCGCGGCCTGAATCGAATGGCTCGGGCCTATCACGATCAAGCTTGACGTCCGCGCTGATGCCGCCATGCCCGAACTGAGAGCGACAGCAAGCCCGGCTGCGCATGCTATCGTCGCGAATTTGCGCATGTTCTCTCCCCCGCGTCGAGGAATGCCTCATGAGCAGGAAAGCCGTCTCCCCAGGCAGGCATCCCCGCCGTGCTGATGTTCGGACTGTATCGATCTGGCTAGCATTTCTCAAGCTTCGCCAATTTCAAACCGGATAAACCAGGAAAATACTGAATTATGCGCACTATATGCTTTGTGGCGGCGCCGGAAATGCAGGCTATACGGAATTCTGTGCATACCCGAGAAGGGCGGATAATTCCGTTCGCCTGCCGTCAGGTGAATTCCCGCTGGGCCGGCCCATCCTGCACACCTGACAGGCGATCGGACCCGCATCCACCGTCAGCGCCAGCCACCGGAACGGAACAGGCTGGCCAGGCCGGCGCGCTACCAGAGCGCGGCGGCCCTTTACCGTGCGCCATCGCCGGCCGGCCCGGGATCAGCAGGTCGCAATCAGCTTCTCGATCTCTTCGATGGCCTGGGTGTTGTTCCGGTAGTGGACGGCGTGGATACCCGCTTCGCGCGCGCCGGCCACGCACACCTCCGTGTCGTCGAGGAAGGCCATCTCCTCCGGGCGGACGTCCAGGCGGGCGCAGGCCAGCGCGTAAATACCCGGATCGGGCTTGCTCATCCCGGCTTCGTGTGAATAGACGAGCTCGTCGACGAGGTCTTCGAAGCCGTATGCCGCCCGCTCCTGCTCCCGGGCTCCGACGAAGCTGTTGCTCAGTATCCCGGTGCGAAATCGCGGGCGCAGCTGGCGGGCAAACTCGATTATTTCGGTGTTCGCGGTGCCCAGGTACTCGTGCCACAGGTCGGCCATGAACTCCGCCAGCTGCTGCTCGTCCAGGCCCAGGCGCTCCCGGATGGCCTGGTGCACATCATCCAGGGTGATCGCGCCAATGCTGCCGCCCCGCCAGACGGCGCGCATGCGCTGCTCCAATTCTCCGGCCGGCCACCCGAGCCGGTCCTCCCAGCGCCGGCCGGCGCCCAGGTCAGGGGCAATTACCAGCACACCGCCGATGTCGAATACCACGGCACGGATCGCCACGATGACCACCGCCTCCTCGCTACTTCACGGAACCCCAGATGCCCATGCTGGGCCCGGCCCCATGGGCAAGGTCAAATGCGCGGAACTCAGCTGCAGGGAGGCGGTACCTGGCGGAAGGGACTCTGGCCAGGCTCAGTCTGCCTGGACGGCTGCTCCGCATTCTGGGCAGAGGAACGGGCGGCGCTGGGCGGCCGCCCGCCAGATGGCGTAGACGGCGAAGGGGAATCCCGTTTCCGGGACTTCACGCGTTGCCTGGACTGTTCCGTGCGTGGAGCATCGTCCGGCTTGGGTCTGGACTTCCTTGGCCATGGTCTTCCTCCTGTGACGGTGGGTGCGTGGCTGTCCGGGTTGGCGTCCGAGCGGCAGCCAGTCCAGCGATTCCGGCAGCTGACCAGCACCCTGGCCACCGTCGTACATCCCGTCTAGTCCGGCAGCGACTTCCCAAGGCGACCAAAAACCGCTGTTCGGCGTGGCCGCGAGACTCTCGGCGTCAATTAGCTGAGGCGCGCAGAACGGGTCGAACTGTGCCGGCGGACTCCAGCGGGCATCCGTGCCGCGCCGGGCAGACCGGCTTGTTCACTGCGTTGTTCGGTCCGGACGCCAGCGTGCCTAACCAGACGTCGGCCTCGCTGCGAACCCCGCCGCCGAAGGCCTCCCTCGGCCCGCGGTACACGGTCACCTACACCGTGCCCGGCGTCACCCCCCAGCCCGGCGAGCAGTACGGGCGGGTCCGCCAGGACCTCTACCCGGGTGCGGCCGGCGGGCCGGTCATCTACACGCCACCAGGCCAGGACGGCTTCGGGATGCCACTGCAGGTCACCGGTTGGCTCCGGGCCACTCCCCAGCTGACCCGGACCCTGGCCCAGCTCGGCGTGCCGCTGCGACCGGGCACACGGGCAGCCCCGCAGACCCGCCCTTCCGCCGCGCATCCAGCGGCCGCGCATCAAACGGGCTCACGAATCCTCGCCTGGCTCATCGCGGCAGCCGTGGCCATCGCAGCCGCAGCACTCGCCGGCATCGCACTGCAGCGGCGTCACCGCAAGCCAGCCATCGTGCACGACAGCGAACCCAGAGCCAGCGGCCTGGCCGCCGGGTCAGGCTAGCTGGAAGCCTGGCCGCCGCCAAGTTCGATGCCAGTGTCCACGATGGTTAGGTGCCTCATCGCCACCGTCAGCCGCGCCAGCCACCGCAGGCTTCGCACAGATGACGGCATTCCAGGACAGCGTCTCGCCGCTTACTAGCTGGCTGCGAGGACGGGATCCTCAGCCTTGAGCGCTTCGGCCGCGACGGCCAGGGCCACGGCAATCGCTGACGGCCGGGACGCCGCGGCAGCGCAAACCACGCAAATGATCTCCTCGGCCGTATGGACGCTAACGACGCTCGCGTCGCCGGGCCCTCGCCGCCGCGGGCATGCCCGGCAGCAAGGTCAGGGCCGGGTAACCGGCTTGGTGGTCCTTTCGGCCATCCGGAGAAGCTGATCAGGCTGGTCCCTCGGGCTGGCCGTCCTGGCCGAACCTTACCTGGATGCTGCGCTCGTCGGTGCCCCGTATGACCTTCAGTTCGATGGCGCCGGCGGACGCCGTCCGGAGTGCGCCAGACAGGTCGTCCACCGAACGGACCGGCTGACCCGCGGCCGCCACGATCAGGTCACCAGGTGCGAGACCGGCGCGCGCGGCCGGGCTGTCCTCGGCTACGCCTTGTATGAGCAGGCCCTCGGCGTCGGGCAGGCCGACGGCGCGCCGCATCCGTCTGGCCACGTGGCCGGGGGTGATCGTGATGCCGAGCTGCGGCGGCCGGACTGATTCCCCGCGGGCAAGCGCGCCGATCCGGCCGCGCAGCGCCTCATCGGCGGGTATGGCCAGGTAGAAGCCCTCGCCGAGGCGGTTCGTGTTGATCCCGAGCAGCTGTCCTTCGGCATCGAGGACCGGGCCGCCGGAGGAGCCGGGCAGCAGCGGGGCCGTGTGCTCCAGGCTGCCGGTGATGCGCAGGCCGCGGGGGCCGCGGAAGCTCCGGTCGATGCCCGAGACAGTCCCGAACGTCACCCGCAGTCCGCGCCCGCCCGGGTTGGACAAGGCGAAGACGGGCATCCCGATGGCGGGCGCCGCAGTGGCCCATGGCAGCGCGGCCGCCTGGCCGGTGTCGGCCTCGATGACGGCTAGGTCGCCGTCGAAGTCGTGCCCGGCCACGTTCCCCTCGGCCGTGCGTCCGTCGGCGAAGGTGACCGTCACCTGGGTGCCGCGTATGTTGTGCGCGTTGGTCAGCACCCGCCCCCCGTCGAGCACGATGCCGGAGCCGGCACCCCACCGCTGCCCGATGCCCACCACCGAGGAGCCGGAGTTCTCCGCCAGCCGCGCGATGTGTGCCTGGATCTCGTCGAAGATCGTCATCGCCGTCATATCCCTTCAGTCAGTAGTAACTTGCAAGTTACTACTGACTGCGGAGATGTCAACGTGGCGGGCTAGGATCGTTTTATGGCCCAGAGCGAAACCGCTGCCTCCCCGCTGGCCGAGGCGCTGGCCAGGGTGGGCGACCGGTGGACTCTGCTGGTGGTGGAGGTGCTGCTCAACGGCCCGCGCCGGTTCAACGACCTGCTCGGTCAGCTCCCCGGCATCGCGGCGAACATCCTGTCTGACCGGCTCAAGCGGCTCGAACGGGAAGGGCTGCTCGTGGCCCGGCCGTACTCCGAGCGGCCGCCCCGTGCTGCTTATCATCTGACGGCCGAGGGCAAGGAACTGGCGGGGGCGCTCCGGCTGCTGGCGTACTGGGGGTCCGGACACGCCGATCCGGCACAAGCGCCCAGGCACCCCGCGTGCGGTACGCCGATCGAGGCCCGCTGGTACTGCCCGACCTGCGATCATCTGGTCGATCACGAGCCGGATCAAGCCGAGGTTCATTTCGTTTAGCCGGCCCCCGCCGGGCAGGGGCGCTTTAGCTGCGGGACGCTGGTGTGGCCTGACCGGCCGGCTCCATCCTCTGATGGCGCGGCGGCTGCTGGGTTGTCCCCGGCGTCAGCCAACTACCCGCCGAGCCGTAACTGCCCCGCGCAGGAAGGCTCGTCCGCTACCCGGGAGGTAAGCCGGCAGCTGCCAGACGACAGCAAAGACCGGGGCATCGATACCGCGCCCGTGCTCGACCGCGGACCAGCCCGTCAGCTGGCCCGCCCCGCATTGACGTGCATGTTCGCGCTGGACTGTGCGAGGAGCTCGGGAACAGCCGCACCGCCCGCAAACCCAGACCTCTGCCTGGGACGATGAGCTACTCTCCATCAGGGCTGCCCTGCGCTGGCCTCAAAACCCTGCAGCCATTGCCCCTCTTCCGGTCCGCGGGCCTATACGGTCCGGGCAGTCCTGCCGTGAACCTGCTCGACCGCACCGAGAATCATCGGCGCCGGACTGGCAGAAGGAGTTCAATACGCAAGTCAACAAGATCCGCTGGGTGATCGAGCAGGTAATCGCGAACTTCAAGACCTGGCGGATCATGCACACCGATTAACCACCGGAATCAGGACTTACCGAATAACCCGGTTCCGGTGTCGAGGATCGTCGCCGAGTCATAGATCCGGTGGATCAGCCGGACCGTCTCCAGCCCGTCGGCTCCGGTGACCGGGGGTTCGCGGCCAGCGGTCACGGCGTCGAGGTAGGCGATGACGCTGGCCTCGACCGAGGAGCGCCAGTCGTCGTCGGGGACGGCCACCTCGGACCACTGGCCGTCACGGAACATCGTCAGGGCGGGTCCGCCGCGGTAGCCAACGTAGAGCGACTCCGAGCCTGCCAGGCGCAGGACGGCGTCGGTGCCGATGATCTCGATCTCGTCGTCAAATGTCCAGGGCGGGCCGTAGTAGTTGGCCTCGATCACGCCGAGCGCGCCGGACTCGAACTGCAAGGTCGCGACGGCGAACTTCTCGCCCTGGTCGCGGGGCACGTCGAGGACGGCGTGGACGCCGCGGACCGGCCCGAACAAGTACAGGGCGAGGTAGATCCGGTGCACCCCGGCTTCGATCAGCAGGCCGCCGCCGGCCTGGGCCGGGGAGTCCCGCCAGCCGCCATACAGGGGTCCCATGCCCAGGCGCAGCCGGATCAGCACGGGCCTGCCGATCGCACCGGTGTCGATGAGCCGTTTCACCTCGACGTGCGGGGCGTAGAAGACCTGGTTATGGGATGCGCCGAGCTTCACGCCGCTGGCCTGCGCGGCGTCGATGAGGGCCTGGCACTGCCCGGGATCGATCGCGAGCGGCTTTTCCACCAGCACGTTCTTGCCTGCCTGGAGCGCCCGCAGAGCCACGGGGAAATGCAGGTCGTGCGGCAGGCAGACGGAAACCGTTCCGACGCTCGGGTCGGCGATCAGCTCGGCGGCGTCCGCATAGGCGGGCAGACCCTTGGCGGCGAACGGCTGGAGAAGCTCAGCGGCGGTGTCCGCCACCGCCGCCAGGCGGGCCACCGGAGACTTGCGGACGGCCGCCACGTGAACCTGGCCGATCTCGCCCAGGCCGATCACTCCCACGGCCCGGGCGATCGCCTCGCGTCCTGCTGGGTCCGGCCGGGCGGCAGGGGCCACGATGTCTCCTGAACTTCGCGCGGACGCCAGCCGGCGAACCGCGACTCGCTTGCACGAATACCGGGCGGCCGGTGGCTTGCGGTACCGCCTCGGCACTACCCGGCAGGGCACGGACAGCCGGCAGCGCGCGGCGCAGCTCGGTCAGCATCGCCGGATCGGGCTCGACCGCGATGACTTCGGCGCCCAGCGCGACCAGCGTGGCGGTTAGCTTGCCGGTTCCGGCGCCGAGGTCGAGCACCCGCGGGCCGGGCGCCGGCTCCAGCGCCCAGCGCACCGCGGCCCGCGCGTAGTCCGGGCGGTGCTCGGCGTATGCGGCCGCCGCTGCGCCGAACGACGAGCCGTGAAGCAGCCGTTCGTCCTGTTCCACGCGGTTACCCTATTTGTGCCGCGGTCGGTGCGCCACCCTCGGACTTGCGACGGCGATGGCCGACGGCGCCGGGTGGCAGGGTCGCTGGCGGCGGGTGTCGCGATGCGGGCCGCCGCGCGGTTGGCATGACGGATTCGCTGCCGGCGTCGCGGGCTCAGCTGGCGGGCTGGCTTTCCCTGGTCTGGGAGACGAAGTTCCTTACCCGGGGCACCTGACGGCGTCGAGCACGCTCCAGGGGTCGAAGCGCGGGACCTCGTGACTGTAGTGCGAGGCGACGTCCGTGCTCTTGATGGTCTGGGCCATCCACTGGCGGGATTCCTCGGCCCAGCCGGGCGTGCCGCTGTAAAGCGGGTAGCAGACGCGGTCGAACTCAGCCTGGACATCTTCGGTGTCCTCAGTGAACATGCGCTGGACGACGGCGACTGCCTCGCCTCCGAGGCGGCCGAATGCCTCGATGACGCGCTGCGGGTCCCTTTGGCCCCCGGTCGTGTTAGCCAGGATGACGCCGCCGGGGTGATCGGGGAACAGCGCCGCGTAGGTGAGGGCCACGTTGCCGCCGAAGCTGCTGCCGAGAACGACCGGCTTGCGCAGCCCGAGCGCGTCGCATAGCTGCCGCAGGTCATCAGCCCAGGTCCGCATGTTCCAGAACTCGGCGCTGCTGTGCTCGCTGCGGCCGTCGCTAGCGGCTATACCCCTTTTCGCCGGACGAGTCGTGGCAGGCCCTCCAGTGCGCGCTCCGTGCGGGCCCGACCGGCTGACGCGGCTGGCCGATCAGTGGCCTGGCATGGGCGTTATGCCCGGGGAGCGCCCGAGGAAGGCGGCGAGCCGGTCGCTGGGGCCGACCGTAGCCGCCACGGCGACCGGCGCCGCGAACAGTGGGTGCCGGCCGGCGCGGGGGACCAGCACCGGGGCTATCGCCAGCAGGTCGATGGCCAGGGCGCGCGGGATCGGCTGGCGCTGCCCGCACGCCCGGGATATGTCCCACCCGTGGACGGCGACCTCAAGGGCTACCGCAGCGGCCATGACGCTGGCCGCCAGCGGGCAGCCGGCGATGTCGACGACCTGGCGCTGGTGGCCGGGGCCGGTCCAGGCGTCCAGCAGCTGGCGGGCACGATCGCGGAACGCCCGGGCCGGGTCAGCTGCCAGGTCCCCGTCCTCCGCGGCCGGGTCCAGCCCAACGCGTCCGGCTTCGATGCCCTCACCGAACGCGGCCAGGGATTCGCAGACATGCCGTAGCAGCATCCGCAGGTCCCATTCCCGGCATGGCGTCGGGCGCGGCAGGATCTCCGGCGTGACGGCCAGGACCACGCCGAGCGCGTAACTGACCGACGGTTCAAGCAGCCGGGCACCATCGGCCGGCCATGCCGGCCGGGCCGCCGGGGTCATCGGCCCGGTACCGGGACCGCGGCAGCGGGGGCGGCCTGCGGCAGGCCGAAGGTCGCGAACAGGCCCGGGTCGTTGAACGAGGTGACCCGTGCGACGCGCGATGCGGCGATGGTGAGCACGCATATCGAGTGTGCCCGGTACCCGCCGTCGTGGCCGCGCAGGTAGGCCGCGAACGCGGGCTGGCCGTTGGCGGCCACCGGGATCATCTGGAAGCTGCCGGGTTCGGTGAGGACCCGGGACCGCAGGAAGCGCCCGATCAGCTCCCGGCCGGTGAACCAGGTCACCTCCGGCGGCATCTCGAACACGGCGTCCTCGCGCAGCAGTCGCATGACCGCCGTGACATCGGCGTTCTGGAACGCGGTGGCGAACCTGTCGAGCAGGGCGCGGTCAGCCGGGTCGGCGGGCTCGTGCATCTGGTCCTGGTCGGGGGCCGCCTGCTCGAGCCGCGCCTGGGCGCGGCGCAGCATGCCGTTCACCGCAGTGGTCGTCGTGCCGAGCAGCTCAGCGACCTCCGCGGCCCGCCAGCGCAGCACGTCTCGCAGGATCAGCACGGCGCGCTGCCGGGCGGGCAGATACTGCAAGGCGGCGACCAGGGCCAGCCGCGTGCCCTGCCGCGACGCGGCGATCTCGGCTGGATCGGCGGACCCGGCCCTCACCAGCGCGTCGGGAATGGGCTGCAGCCACGGAACCTCCGGCCGCGCCGCGGCCAGCGGAGCGTCCGGGTACTCGCCCGGGCCGCCAATGCCGGACGGCAGTGGCCGGCGGCCGCTGTTCTCCAGCGCGCGCAGGCAGGCGTTGGTCGCGATCCGGTACAGCCAGGTCCGCAGTGACGCCCGCCCCTCGAATTCCCCGTAGGACCGCCAGGCGCGGATCATGGTCTCCTGCACCTGGTCCTCGGCATCGTGGACCGAGCCCAGCATTCGGTAGCAGTGCGCCAGCAACTCAGGCCGGAATGGGTCGGTGAGACGCGCGAAATCCTCGCTGACTGCCATAGCTGCTCCCTCCGGGCGTCGCGTGCTGCGCCGTCACTGGTACAGATCCGGCCCGGCCACGAAAGTAACCGGCCGGCGGCGCATTATCTGCCCCGCTGGTTCCCGGTCAGTTTTCCGTGCGTCCCGGATCTGTAGAGGTGAACGCGGATGAGGCCCCGCCTCACAGACATCAGGGAGCCCGCATGTCAAGCCACCAGGTTTCAGGCGCGATCGCCTACCAGGAGGGTCAAGGGTCGAATCAGGTCCATCGCTGGCGCGCGTTCGCCGTGCTGGCTGTTTCGTTCTTCATGACGGTCGCGGACCTCGCGATCGTCAACGTCGCGCTGCCGACCATCGGCCGCAAGCTGCACATGCCGGAATCGAGCCTGCAATGGGTCGTCACCGGCTACGCGCTCACCTTCGGCGGCTTCCTGCTACTCGGCGGCCGCGCCGCGGATCTGCTCGGGCGCCGCCGCATCCTGATGGCCGGCCTGTTCGTGTTCACCGCGTCGTCGCTGGGCTGCGGGCTGGCGACAGCGGACTCGTTCCTGATCCCGATGCGCTTCCTGCAGGGGCTCGGCGCGGCGATCGTGCTCCCGGCGG
>WNGG01001526.1_pt1 | contig 45678 bp, 45 predicted proteins | sample 5400661 | NCBI WGS metagenome assembly WNGG01 (sample SAMN13153372, study PRJNA577476) | soil metagenome | isolation source: 100 cm soil or saprolite under Garry oak tree replicate 1 | place: USA:California | collected 2016-06-15 | reverse complement strand
AGCTCGACCACTGGCAGGCCCTCCAGCTTGGTCCGCAGCTCCTTGAGCAGGCGGCGCTCGCGGGTCACCTGCCGCTGGCGGTCGCGCGCCTCCTCCAGCAGCACGCTGATGGCCTCCTTGTCGAGCTGCGTGCCGGCCCCGGTGGCGGCGTCGAGCAGCGGCCTGGGGTCCCTGGCCAGCGCGGGCAGGCGGCTGGCGCGGCTGGCGAGCCGGTCGGCGGTCACCCGGTTGGCGACCACGGCGCCCACCGGCAGCTCCGCGGCCCGCAGCGCCCCGGTCGCCTCGATCGTCTCGGTCACCGGCAGCTCCTCGGGCAGGCAGGTGAGCACCATCGCGGTCCGCGCGGGGTCGTCGAGCAGGTCCTTGACCCGGTCGGCCTGGCGGCGGATCGGGCCGACGCGCGCCAGCTCGGCGACCGTCTCCGGCGCGCGCAGGAAGGGCACCACCCTGCCGGTGGGCGGAGCGTCGAGGACCACCAGGTCGTAGACGCGGCCGTTGCGGGTGCGGCGGGTCGCGGCCTCCCAGACCTTGCCGACCAGCAGGATGTCACCGAGCCCGGGGGCGGCCGCGGTGATGAAGGTGGTGAGCTTCGCCCACGACAGCAGCCTCGCCAGCGGCGCGAACCCGTAGCGGCCCAGGTACTCGCGCAGCGAGGCCTCCGGGTCCACGGACAGGCCGTTGACCCGTTCTCCCAGCTTGATCTCCTGGTAGCCGATGGAGCGGCGGCCGAACGGCACCGCCAGGCCCTGGCGGCCCTCGACCTCCACCACCAGCGTGCGCCGTCCGCGCCGAGCCGCCGCCACGGCGAGGGCGGCCGCGACCGTGGTCTTCCCGGTCCCGCCCTTGCCGGTCACCACCAGGAGCTGCGCCCCGTCGAGCACGTCGAGGGCCATAAGGGAGCCATCGTAGCTGCCCTTGTCCACAGCTTGCTCGTTCGAGTTGTCGGCCCTTTGGGACGCGGAGACAATGGCCCGGCTATGCATCGCTTTCTCCGACTCCTCTCTCTGACCTGCCTCGGCGCGCTCATTGCGCTGGTGGCCACCCTGGGCGTGACCTCCCCCGCCAAGGCCCAGGCGCAGGCCCCCGGCGGCCCGACCGTCGAGGTGTTCACCCTCTCCGGCGTCCTCGACCAGAGCCTGCTCGGCGATCTCCGCGGCGCCGTCGCCGGCGCCGAGCGCCGTGGCGCCAGGGCCCTGCTCATCCAGCTCGACGCCTTCGGCGGGCTGGGAACCGACCCTGCCGAGGTGCAGCGGGTGGTCGCCGACGCCAGGGTGCCCGTGGCGATCTGGGTCGGGCCCCGCGCCGCCCAGGCGGGCGGTGCCAGCCTCTTCCTGCTGGCCAAGGCCGACGTGGTGTCCTCCAGCCGGCAGGCGAGGATCGGCCCCGCCCTCCCCGCCGAGCTGGGGCGCGGCCGTGACGCGGACGCCGAGGCCTCGCTGTTCGCCTCCTCCGGGCTCCCCGCCGAGGTCGAGCACGGCACCGTCGACGGCGCCCGCGCCGAATCGCTGCGCCTGACCGCCTACCAGGCCGAGTCCCTGCCGGACGCGGTCCGGCAGCTCGACGGCCGCCAGGCTGACGGCCATACCATCGAGGTCAGCGGGTTCCAGGTGCGCTTCCTGTCGTCGTCGCTGTTCGACCGGGTCCGCCATGGCCTCGCCAACCCGACCTTGGCGTACCTGCTGCTGCTCGCCGCCGCTGCCTGCCTCTCGTTCGAGTGGTTCCAGCCCGGTTTCGGCGTCGCCGGCATCGCGGGGGTGCTGGTCGGCCTGCTGGGGGTCTACTCGCTGGTGGTGCTGCCCACCAACTGGCTCGCCCTGGCCGTGCTGGTCGCCGGAACGATCGCCTTCACCGCCGACACCGCGCGCGGCGGCCTGGGCGCCCTGACGGCGCTGGCCACCGCGCTGACCGGGGTGGGCTCGTGGTGGCTGTTCTCCAGCCCGTCGGCGCTGCTGCGGGTCGACGGCCGCCTGGCGGTGCTCGGCACGCTCTGGTCGGTGTCCTGGTTCGTGGTCATCCTGACGATGCTGCTGCGATCGCAGCGGCAGGCGCCCACGGGCACACAGGCGCTGGTCGGCGCGCGCGGCGTGGTACGCAGCGTCCTCAATCCGGGTGGGATCGTGGTGATCGGGGGCGCCATGTGGCGAGCCGACCTGAGCGGCGGCGGGATGCTGCCGACCGGGCAGCGGGTCCACGTCGACGCCGTCGAGAACGGCATCCTCCAGGTCACCCCCGAGGATCCTGCCGCCGTCCGTCCGGCCCGGCGGCGCCTGCGCCCCGCTCGGCCGGCGCCGAGAGCGTAGTCGATGCGACTCGCGTCTCGACGAACCTCTCGATACGAGCGACCATGGCAGCGGTGATCATGGCCCGGGACTAACCGGAAACCATCCGTCGCCAACTCTGTGACGAGCGACGCTCTTCACACATGAGAGACTGAGCCCACCACGACCCGCTGGGATCGGGCGGGGGTGAGACTCCGAGGAGACGAAATTGGGCGGCATCGTCATCGTCATCTTCCTGGTCCTGCTGATCTTGGTCGTGGTCGCGCTGGCCACGATGGTCAGGGTGCTCCAGGAGTACGAGCGGGCGGTCATCTTCCGCCTGGGAAACGTGCTCAGAGCCCCCAAGGGACCGGGGCTGTTCCTGATCCTGCCGTTCGGCATCGACCGGATGCGCAAGGTCAACCTGCAGACCGTGGCCATGAACGTCCCTCCGCAGGACGTGATCACGCGCGACAGCGTGACCCTGCGCGTGGACGCGGTCGTGTATTCGCGGGTGGTCGACCCGGTCAAGGCCGTGGTCGAGATCCAGAACTACCTGTTCGCCACCAGCCAGGCCGCGCAGACGAACCTGCGCGCGATCCTCGGCAAGAGGAGCCTGGAGGAGGTGCTGAGCGCCCGCGAGGAGATCAACGCCGAGCTGTCGGCGGTGATCGCCGGCATCACCGCCCCGTGGGGCGTTCGGGTCACCTCCGTCGAGATCAAGGACGTCGACCTTCCCGAGGAGCTGCAGCGCGCCATGGCGCACGAGGCGGAGGCGTCGCGTGACGCCAAGGCCCTGAAGATCTCGGCGGACGCCGAGCTGATGGCCTCGCACGTGCTCTCCGAGGCGGCCGGCGTCATGTCGCAGAACCCCTCGGCCCTGCAGCTCCGATTTCTCCAGACCGTCGCCGAGGTCGCGACCGAGCGCAATTCCACGCTGGTACTGCCGATCCCGATTGAGCTGCTCAGCTTCTTCGGGCGGCTTGGCAACGACATGGGGCCCGCGCCGCGCAACGGCGGGCCGCCGGCGGTGGCTTCCAAGAGCCCTCCCGCGGAACCGCACGCGATGGACGAGCCTGCTCCGGGGTCGTCCACGGCCCAGCTCCCGGCCGTGCCCCCGCACGACACCCCGCCGCAGCCGTCCCGCGGCGTCGACCCCGACCTCGACACGGATCCGGGCGACGGCGGGGGATTCCGGCGCCGAGCGGATTGAACCGGGCGAGCGGCGAATTCAACGCGGCGACCGATCGGGAAACGCCTCCAGGCGTGCTGGTTTTATGCCGCGTTGACCTTTCCCATGAGATACCAGGGCTGCAACCTAAGCGTTACGGCGTAGGGATTGAGACCGACCATCCCGAGGGTTACGCTGCGCCTACAGACATCTCTGACCTGATCGGGTGATCCGCCCGACTCGTAGCACGGTCGTGGTTTCGCAGTGGGGGCGCCAGGGCAACCGCGCGGCGACCGATGCGAGGAAGGAACCGTCATGGCTACCACGACCAGCACCACCGCCGCGGGGGAGCGCGCGGCCCGAGCCGGGATCTCGACGATGTGGCACCTGCAGATCGGCTGGCAGTACCGGGCCGCCTGCAAAGGACCGCAGTCCGACCTCTTCTTCCCTCCGAACCACCTGGAGCGCAAGGAGGACCGGCACGAGCGCGAGTCGGCGGCCAAGGCGATCTGCCGGAGCTGCCCGGTGCTGACGCAATGCCGTGACTACGCGCTGATGGTGCGCGAGCCGCACGGTATCTGGGGTGGACTGAACGAGTACGAGCGGCGCCAGCTTCTCGCCCGCCGGGCCGGCTGAATTCCTCGGCGGGCCCACTGCGATAGCCTTGGCGGTCGTGTCGAGTCACGACCACCGAGAGGACCAGCGATGACCACGTGGGAATACGCGACCGTGCCGCTGCTGCCGCACAACACCAAGCAGATCCTCGACAACTGGGGACAGGACGGTTGGGAGCTGGTGGCGGTCCACACCGCCGAGGTCGGCGGGACCGTCGCCTACTTCAAGCGCCCCAAGCCGTAACCGCGTCCGCGCGGCCGGGTCCCTTCAGCGGCGCCGGCTGATCACCCGGAAGGACTCGGCGTAGCGGTAGCCGTGCGGCTCGCCGATGGCTGCCATACGGCGGCCGAGGAATTCCCGCAGGTTCCGAGGCGCCTGTGCCATCTGGCTCGCGTGCGCCTCCAGGGCCGCCAGCTTGCGATCGAAGTACGGCGTGACGTCGACGACCTCGTTGCCGCCGCTCGGCCCCATCAGCCAGATCTCCTCGAGCTCCCGCCAGGGAGGCAGGCCCTCCTCGGTCTGGAGCTCGGGGAAGATCGCGGCGGTGGTGCCGCCCGTGACGGTGGTGTCGAGCGCCGCCGTGGCGACCGCCCGGTGATCGGGGTGGTTGACGAAACCGCCCAGCGGCAGGTGCTCGGGGTTCATGGTCAGCAGGCGATGGGGCCGGTGCCGCCGGAACTCGCGCGCGATGTCGCGCTGGAGCGTGGGCGAGTACACCACCTCGGTGTCCATGTAGCCGAGGAAGGTCACGTCGGTGACCCCGGCCACCTTGGCGGCCGCTCTGGCCTCGTCCTCGCGGAGCCGCCCGAACTCCGCGGGGTCCTGGCTGGCGTCCTGCACGCCCCGCTGGCCCGAGGTCACGATCACATAGCGGACGTCCCAGCCCTCGTCGACCCACCGGGGAATGGTCCCGCCCGCGCCGAACTCGATGTCGTCCGGATGGGCGCCGATCACCAGCACCCTGCGTTCGCCGTCCGCGGCCCGTCCGTTCTCGCTCATGCCCTGGAGGCTAGCTCGGGTCGGAGGCTTCCCGCATGGAGGGCTTGTGGACAAGCGGCGCCGCCTGTCGCGGTAATTGGATAGTGTGCGGTCATGGACCTCGATGCCGCGTTCGCCTCGCTCCCCGGCCTCACCACCCGAGGGGCGCAGCGCACCATGGCCAGCGCCGTGGCCACCGCGCTCGAACGTGAGCAGCCCCTGCTGGTGCACGCCCCCACCGGGGTCGGCAAATCGCTCGGCTACCTGGTTCCCATCGCAGCCGCCGGCCGGCGAGCGATCGTGGCCACGGCGACCAAGGCCCTCCAGTCCCAGCTCATCGACCGCGACCTCCCACGCCTTGCCGACGCCTTCCAGACCACCTCGGCCCTCCTTATGGGGAGAGGGAACTATGTGTGCTTGGCCAAGGTGGACGCGCTGGTGGCCGCCACCCGGCTGGCCGCCACCGCCCAGGAGGAGGCGGCCCTCCAGGTGGTCGACTGGGCCGTCGACTCCGACAGCGGCAGCCGGCTCGACGCGCCGCCCGGCACGCGCGACGACGTCTGGGACCTGATCTCGACATCGGGTGAGGACTGCCCCGGGCAGAAGGGCTGCTCCTTCTTCAAGCGCTGCTTCGCCGAGCGTGCCAAGGAGCAGGCGCGCGACGTCGACGTGGTGGTCACCAACCACCACCTGCTCCTGCTCGAACTGGAGCTGCGCCAGGCCTCGGACTCCCCTGGCGTCATGCTGCCCGAGGTCGACGTCGTGGTGGTCGACGAGGCGCACCGCCTCGCCGACCACGCCGCCGACCTCTACGGCGTGACCGTGACGGGCGCGCGGGTCTCGCGGGCCGGTGCGGCGGCCGACGCGATCATCAAGGCGAGCGGGTCGACCTCCGACTGGGCCAGGCGGCTGCGGGCCCGCTGGGAGGATCGCGCCAACGGGCTGCGGCCAGGGCCCGTGCTGCCGGGGTCCAGGTCGGCGGCCGACCTGGGCAGGGCCCTGGAGCCCGTCATTCGAGAGGCACTGGCCGCCTCCGCCGCGCTGCGGGGGGTCGCCGCGGTCCCCGACGACCTCGAAGGCGGGATGCACGCCGCCCGCCGCCGGCTCACCGGGCTCTGCCGCGACCTCCAGCGGCTCCGCGAGGTCGAGGCGCCGGTGTCCGCCGCCGCCGCGGCCGAGCGCTCCGCCGACGATCCCGACGAGGCCCCGCCCGCGCCAGCGGTCGACCTGGCCGTGTGGATCGAGGAGCGCCGCGACGGTGGCCGGACCATCCGCTCGGCGCTGGTCGAGCCGGGGGCGGTCCTGCGGGACGTGCTGTGGGACCGGATCCCCACCACGGTGGCCTGCTCGGCGACCCTTGCCGTGGCCGGCGAGCTCGGGGGAACCGCCGCCGCCCTCGGGGTCGAGCGGCCCGACGGCCTGGTGGCGGAATCGCCCTTCGACTTCCGCGGCAACGCCCTGCTCTACGTGCCCCGCGGTGTTCCGGCGCCCACCGGCGACGGCTTTCAGGCGGCGGCCGAGCGGGAGCTGCGCGGCCTGGTCGAGGCGTCCGAGGGGCGTGCCCTCGTGCTGTGCACCTCATGGCGCGCGGTCGAGTCGTTCGCCGCCGCTCTCACCGATCTCCCGTGGGAGCTGCTCGTCCAGGGCGAGGACACGCCAGCGCGGCTGGCCGCCCGTTTCCGCGATGAGGTCGCCAGCGTCCTGGTGGCGACCAGGACCTTCTTCGAGGGAGTCGACGTGCCCGGCCAGAGCTTGTCCCTGCTGGTGCTGGACCGGCTGCCGTTCCCGCGCCCCGACGACCCGCTGCTCGCCGAGCGTGGGCGCCGGATCGAGCGTCGCGGCGGCTCCAAGTTCGGCGAGGTCTGGCTGCCGAGCGCCGCCGTCTCGCTGCAGCAGGCGCTCGGGCGGCTGATCCGCTCCGAGTCGGACCGCGGGGTCATGGCGGTGCTGGACCGGCGGCTGGCGGACGCGGGCTACGGGCGGCGGCTGCTCGTCAGCCTGCCACCGGCGCCGCTGACGCGTTCGATCCAGGAGGTGCGGCGGTTCTTCGGCACCGACGACCCCACGCGGTAGGCTTGGGCCGCACCGGCCGCCGATGTGGCGTGCCGGTGCCGGTGTGTGGCCGCCCCTCCGCGTCGAGCGGGGAGCGGGATCATGCCCAGGGGGCTGTCAGGAGACCCGGCCAGGAGGAGATCAGCGATGGCGTCGCCCGAACAGCGTCTCGAGGAGCTTGGCATCAGCTTGCCCCAGCCGGTCCGCCCCATGGCCGCCTACGTGCCGACGGTCCGCTCGGGCGACATGGTCTACGTCTCCGGCCAGGTCCCGATGGTGGACGGCGCGCCCTCGCACCTGGGCCGACTCGGCGCTGACGGGTTGGGGGTCGAAGAGGGCGTGGAGGCCGCGCGGCGCTGCGCCATCAACCTGCTCGCCGCGCTCAAGGCCGAGCTGGGCGACCTCTCCCGTGTTCGCAGGGTGGTCAAGGTCACTGGTTTCGTCGCCAGCGCGCCCGACTTCCACGACCAGCCCAAGGTCGTCAACGGCGCGAGCGAGCTGCTCGTCGAGGTCTTCGGCGACGCCGGCAGGCACGCCCGCTCCGCCGTCGGCCTGGCCGCCCTCCCCCTCGGCGTCCCCGTCGAGGTCGAAGCCATCGTCGAAGCCCCCTGACCCGCGCCAGCTCTCTCCGCCGCCGCCTCGGGTGGCCTGGCCCATGCGCCTTCCGGGCGTCTAGTCGCGCTGGCGGGCCCGGTAGGCGCGGGTCTTGGTGCGGTTGCCGCAGACCTGCATCGAGCACCAGCGGCCAGAACGGTTCTTGGAACGGTCGTAGAACGCCCACTGGCAGGTGTCGGAGGAGCACACTTTGAGTCGGCCCCACGTGCCCTGGGCCTTGGCCAGCGCGATCCCGGCCAGCATGGCCGCGAGCGCCCCGCGGACGCCATCCGGCCGCGGGCCGAGGACGGGCTCCCCATCGGGGGCGAAGCGGAGCTGAAGCGGTAGCTCACCGGCCGCACGGTTCACGACCTCGACCGCCTCGGCCTCGACCGGATGCCCGTCGTTCACGCGCAGGATCGCCCGCAACGCCTCACGCAGCTCGATCGTGGCCGCCAGGTCGGCCGCGCTCACCGGCGTCGCCGGAGCGAGCAGCTCGTGCTCGACCAGCCAGTCGCGCAGCACCGACGGATCCGTGAGCTGTTCGACGCGATCCTCGAGATCGAACGTGTTCACCAGGTCCCGGATCGGCTGAAGCTCAGCCGGGACGTTCTCCTCCGTGGTCGTCTCCGCGGTCGTCATCTCCTGGTCATCTCCTTCCGGCCTCTCGGCCCCTCCGCCTGTCCGCCGGAACGGTCCTTCATCCATGGTCGCCGATTCTCGCCGCGCCGTCTCGTCGTCACCATCAATCGCAGTTTAGCGGTTGCGACCACGTGAACACCAGTGTAGAGTATTAGATAGTGTTGAGAGATCATTGAGTGCCAAGAGGAGCGGATCATGAGCTTCCATGACGTGCCACAAGAGGTCGCAGAGGAGCGGATCGAACGAATGCGTCGTGAGGCTGAGGCTTACCGGCTGGCTTCCGAAGCGCGGCGCGGCCGGCGCTCGCGTCCTCGCCGGCGGTGGAGCCTCCGCCGTCAGGCCGTCGCCCTCCGGCTATCCGAGCTCGCCCACTCGGCCAACGAGCTCATCGGCGAGATCATCAGCCCAGCCTGGCCCGCCGGCGACCAGCCCCGCCGCTACATCCGCCCCACCCGCTGAGCCCGCGGCATCGCGACCCCACCCCCCCAGCCCGCGGCGGTTTGCGTGGCCGTGCGGGTCTCGGCGGTTGGACGATTTCCTTACGATCTGGGCGCGTACCTGACACGGCGACACCGAGCATGGGAGGCTATCCGCCCGGCAGCCCCCATCGCCGACCTTGGAGCCGTCGTGTCACGTTTGTCCGTATCCGCCTATCGCTCCATCGCCATCTTGCTGGCGCTGGTGCTGGCGGCTGCGCTCGGGGCATGCGGCATCGACCAGTCGACCTCCGGCACGCCCACCCCGACGCACGCAGAGGTCCAGTCCCAGAGCACAACCGCGCCGACCACCACCGCTCCGCGCCAAAGCGCGGCCAAGCCCGGTGAGGCGAGAGGGTCGGCGGTGACCTTGGCGTTCGGGGGCGACGTGCACTTCGAGGGGGTGATCCGTGGCCGCCTGACCACGAACCCCGAGACGACCTTCGGCCCGATCGCGTCGGTGCTCCACCGCGCCGACCTCGCCATGGTCAACCTCGAGACCGCCATCACGACCCGGGGCACGGCGCAGGGCAAGAGCTTCACCTTCCGCGCCCCCGCCAGCGCCTTCCGAGCGCTCAAGGCCGCCGGTGTCGACGTGGCGACGATGGCCAACAACCACGGGATGGACTACGGGCAGGTGGGCCTCGAGGACTCGATCGACGCGGCCGACGAGGCCGATTTCCCGGTGGTCGGCATCGGCCGCGATGCCGACCAGGCGTTCCGGCCCTTCCGCGTCACCATCAACGGTCAGCGTATCGCGATCATCGGCGCGACCCAGGTGCTCGACGACAGTCTCGCCGCCGCCTGGACCGCCGGCGACGGCAAGCCCGGGCTCGCGTCCGCCTACCAGGTCGACCGGCTGCTCGAGGCGGTGCGCTCCGCCCGGCAGGTCGCCGACACCGTGATCGTCAACCTGCACTGGGGCAAGGAGCTGGCGCACTGCCCCATCGATCGGCAGCGGGAGCTCGCCCCCAAGCTGGTCAAGGCGGGCGCCGACGTGGTCATCGGCTCGCATGCGCACGTCCTGCTCGGTGGCGGGTACCTCGGTCCCGCCTACGTCGACTACGGGCTGGGCAACTTCGTCTTCTACACCAGCGGTGGCGAGGCCGCGCAGAGCGGCGTGCTCACGCTGACAGTGCGCGGACGAGCGGTCACCAAGTCGAGCTGGACTCCAGCCGTGATCTCTGGCGGGATCCCGATCCCGGTGAACGGCAGCGCCGCCGACCGGGCGGTCGCCTCCTGGAACGACCTGCGGGGCTGCACCGGGCTCGCCGCCGAGCCGAGCGTCTCGGACTCGTAAGCTGGACCGCTCCGTACGGCCGCAAGCTCGGGGGTCTGGAGTGGTGCGCGCTCGTGCGCTCCTGGAGCCGCTGCGCCTCTTCGCGGTCGCCGTCGGTTTCCTGACCAGAGTGCCCGTCCCGCAGACGGACATCGGGGCCGACGACCTGCGGCGCGCCTCCGCGTTCTTCCCGCTCGTCGGCCTCGGCGTCGCCGGCGTCGGCGTCGCCGTCCGCGCCGCCTTCGAGCCCATCTGGGGCACCGGCGTCGCCACCCTCGCCGCGATCGCCGCCATGATCCTGGTGACCGGCGCCTTCCACGAGGACGGGCTCGCCGACACCGCCGACGGCCTCTGGGGAGGCTGGGACCCCGCCGCCAGGCTCGCCATCATGCGTGACAGCCGCATCGGCACCTACGGAGCCGTCGCGTTGATCATCGTGATCGCCCTCCGCGCGGGCCTCTTGCTCCCTCTCGGCCTCGCCGACTTCACCCGAGCCGTCATCTGCGGCCACGTCCTCGCCCGCGCCTCCACCCTCCTCCTCGCCCGCATCCTCCGTCCGGCGGGTGGCCCTGGTTCCGTGGGTGGCGGCCCCCTCCCTGCCGGTGACCGGCTCCCTGCCGGTGACCGGCTCCCTGCCGGTGACCCCCTCCCTGCGGGCACCCCTTCCACCGCGGGTGTGGATGGGGAGGCGCTCTTGAGCGGGCGGCGGCGGTTGGGGGTTTCGGTGGTGGGGCCGCTCGGCGCGCAGGGGATTGGGGCGGCGGCGGTGGTGGTCGCGGCGACGCTTGGGCTGGCGGCGCGAGCATGGGCGCCAATTCCGCTGGCAGCGGGTCTGATCGTCTGTCTTGGCTGTGCGAGGCTGTTCCGGCGGCGCCTGGGAGGCATCACGGGTGATGCGTTCGGGGCGGCCAACCAGATGGTGGAACTCGCCGCTGTCGCCGCCATCGTCGCGCTGGCAAGGGCGGGATTGCTGTGAAGACGGCCGGCCCGGAGCCTGCCCGGCTCGTCCTGCTGCGCCACGCCGCTCCTGCCGCGGCAGGAGTGCGCTGCTCAGGAGGGGCCAAGGTGTTCGATCCCGGACTGGAGGCCCCCGGCCGCGAGCAGGCGGCCGCGGCGGTGCGGCGCCTCGGCCGCGACTTCGATCTGGTCGTGGCATCGCCCGCCCGCCGGGCCCGCCAGACGGTCGCAGCCTGGGACCTGCCGGTCGAGCTCGACGAGCGACTGGTCGAGCGGTCGTTCGGCGAATGGGAGGGGCGACTCTGGAACGATCTGTGGCCCCAGGTCCCGGCCGAGGTGCTGGTGGACCCGCACGCCTACGCGGCCTTCACGCCACCCGGCGGCGAGCCCTACGACGCCGTGGCGGTTCGTGTCCAGCAGGCGCTGCACGATCTCACCGCGGTGCCCGGCCGCCGGGTGCTCGCCGGGACCCACGCCGGACCGCTGCGGCTGGCCGTCGGCGCCGTCCTCGGCCTCTCACCCGCCGTCGCGCTCACCCTCGGAGCCGGCTTCGCCCGCGCGGCCGTGCTCGAACGCCAAGGCGATCGCTGGGTCCTCGACGGCCTGAACTGCTGACGCTGGAGCCGCGGGTCGGCCTCTGGCCGGTCCGATCCCACAGTCCAGCGGTTCCGACGCGCGATCAGCCTGACGACAACGCGTCGACCAGGTTCTCTTCGAGCCAGCCCAGGTACGAAAGGACGTTCAGCGCCGGGGCGTTTGGATCGGAGGGGTCGACGTCGCCGTCGAAATCCTCGGTGATCCCAAGCCGCACGCCGAGCGCGAGCCGCAGGTCGTTCAGCGCACCGAGCCAGGCGGCGGCCTCGTCCTCGGTGAGGTCGACCGTCCAGCGCCGCAAGCTGACCGTCCCGCGGTCGAGCGTCTTGGTGACCACATCGAGGTTCGCCATTTTCGCCTCGAGCAGGTCCTCGCGCATGAGCCTGTGGTACTCGGCATCGCGCTCGACGTCCTCCGGCTCCAGGTAGGCCTGCGGGAACAACCGCTCGAGCACAGGGTCCGGTCCAGTATCACCCGGACCCGCGGAAGCGCCGGGCGCTCCGGGTGGACGGGCCGACCTCTCCCAGGAATCGGCGGGCGTGGTGCTTGCGCCGTCGTCGAAGAGCCCCGTTGGCTCCTGGGTCGCGGCGCCGGGCCCGGCGAGCACCGAACGGAGCTGGTCGGGAAGGCTGCGGAGGAGGGCCATCTCCTCGGCGCTGAGTCGCAGCCGAAACCGGTCGCGCCCGATTCGCTTGACCATGCCGGCCACGGCTAGCGGTCCTTCTGCATGGTGGCCCACAAGCCGTAGCCGTGGAGCCGGTAGACGTCGTATTCGGCCTTCTCCCTCGGGCCGCTGGAGACGACTGCCTTGCCCTTTTGATGGACGTCCAGCATCAGCTTGGTCGCCTTCTCCTTGGAGTACCCGAACAGCTTCTGGAACACGAACACCACGTAGGACATGAGGTTGATCGGGTCGTTCCAGACGATCACGATCCAGGGCACGTCAGGCTCGGCGACATCCTCCTGCTCGGGTGCCCGCTCGCGTGCCGGTGCAGTCGTGCTCATGCTGCTCATGACCCCTATGGTGGCAAAACCTCGGTGGGAACGGAAAGCCGGTCGCGATCGACCACCCCCTCATGTTGGCGGTCCGGGAGGCGACAGGCGGCGTTTGTCGCCCGCCCGGAAGGTGATGCCCGCCCGATCCAGGTGCTCGAGCAAGGGGATCACAGTCTTGCGTGTGGTGCCGAGGGTGGCCCTGGCCTCCGAGGCGGTGAAGTCCATTCCGTCAGGGAACGCCCGCCGCAGGGTGGCGACCGCCACGTCGAGGACCCGCGCCCCCAGGTACAGGCCAGGGGCGATCGAGGCCAGGGTTCCCTGCCGGCTCAGCGCGGCGACCAGCCGCCGGTCGGCGCCAAGCTCGGCCAGGTCCGACTCGCTCAGCACCGCGACCCCACGCTCGGCGAGCGCCGACTCGACCCGAGCGCGCGTGGCCTCCTGACGCGGATCAAGCCGGACGCCGTGGCTCGGCAGCCGGACCGCCGGGCCGTCGAGGACGAGCCGTCCGGCGGCGAGCAACGCCTCGACCACCTCGGGTGCGCCGGCCGTGACCTGGCGGGCCGCCTGGGCGGGCAGCCCGGCGGCCAGGGGCTCCTGGCGGTGATGGCGCTCGACCGCCTCCAGCACCGCTCGCTCCGCCGCGTCCCAGGCCCGCGTGGACCAGGCCAGGCTGCGGGAGCGCACCACCAGCCCGGTTTCGACCGCGCCCGTGAGCATGCGCTCGACCAGCTGCGGGCCTGTGCCGACCAGCCTCGGTAGCTCGGCGACCGCCACCGGGCCCCGCTCCGCCAACACGCGTTCGAGGAGGCCCGCGCGGTCGTCGTGCGCGAGCGCGGCCTCGCGCGCCTCCAGCTCCTCGGCGCGGCGCACACGAGCGGCGGTGCCGTGCACCTCGCCGCGCGGGAAGGGGTCGAGGACCCGCCCACCGCCGACCGTCTCATCCCGCCCGCTGTCCCGCAGCACCACCGGCTCCGACACGTCCAGCACCAATGGATGCTCCAGATGCAGGCGAACGAGGGCGTCCTCGCCGGGGCGGACCTCGTGCGCGTCGAGCGGCTGCAGGCGTGCCGCCGTCTCCGCGGCGCCCGCATACACCAGGTAGGCGCCTCGCGCGCGCAGCGGTGCCGGCGCGCTCGGCAGGCAGCGCAGGCGGCAGTCGACGGTCCGGGTCGGGGCCCACTGCTGCGGCAGCACCAGCACATCCCCGCGTGTCACCTGGTCGGTGGCCACCCCGGCGAGGTTGACGGCGAGGCGGCATGCCGGGTCGGCGCTGGCCACGGGCTCGCCGTGGCTCTGGAGCGCGCGGATGCGCACCCGGCGGCCGACCGGGAGCAGCTCCCCCTCCAGATCCGACCGGAGGGTCCCTCCGGTCAGCGTCCCTGTCACCACCGTGCCGCTGCCGCGGACCGAGAACACCCGGTCGACCGGCAGGCGCGGCCGGCCACGGTCCGCCGGCTCGGGGAGCCGGTCGAGCGCCTCGTCGAGGGCGGCGCGCAGCTCGTCCAGCCCGATGCCGGATGGCGCGGCAGTCGGCACGATCGCGGCGCCGGCGAGGGTGGTGCCGGCGACCCGCTCGGTCACCTCATCCGTGACACGGGCACGAGTCGCCTCGTCGACGAGGTCGACCTTGGTGAGCGCGATCACCCCGGTGGCGATCCCGAGCAGGTCGAGAATGGCCAGGTGCTCGGTGGACTGCGGACGCCAGCCCTCGCTCGCGTCGACCACGAAGAGGGCGCAGTCGACGCCGCCGACACCCGTGAGCATGTTGTGGATGAAGCGCTCGTGACCCGGGACGTCCACGAAGCCGACCGCACGGCCAGATGGCAGGCGCGCCCAGGCGAACCCGAGGTCGATGGTCATTCCGCGGGCCTTCTCCTCGGCCAGGCGGTCCGGATCGGTCCCGGTCAGTGCCAGCACCAGAGCGGACTTGCCATGGTCGACGTGTCCGGCGGTCCCGATGACGTGCGGCATCAGCCAGCACCTCCAGGGGCACCGAGCGCCTCGCGCAGCGCGCGCGACACGACCTGATCCTGTTCGGGGGGGACGGTGCGCAGGTCGATGATCACCCGGCCCCGCTCGGCGCGAGCGATCACGGGCGGGTCGGCGGCACGGAGCCGCGCCAGGATCGTCTCGTCACCTGTCTGGCCAGGGTCGACCTCGACGAGCACGCTCGGGAGCCCCTCGCCCGGGAGACTGCCGCCACCGGCCACGCTCACGCCGCCGCGGACGGTCGCGGCGGTGCCGAGCTCGTGGGCGAGTGCCTCGGCTCGCGGGCGGAGGTCGTCGTCCCGGAGCCCCAGCGCGCGCCACACTGGCAGCTCGCCCCGGCGGCCAGCCGCGTGGGTGGCGAGGGTCACCTCCAGTGCGGCGATGGTCAGCTTGTCAGCTCGTACGGCCCGTGCCAGGGGATTCCTGGCCAGCGTCTGGATCAGGTCCTGCCGGCCCACCAGGAGGCCGGCCTGCGGACCGCCGAGCAGCTTGTCGCCGGAGAACAGCACCAGATCGGCCCCGGCGGCGAGACTCTGCCCGACCGAGGGCTCGTCGCCGAACGGGTCGCCCACCAGGCCGGACCCCAGGTCGTGCAGCAACGGCAACCCATGCTGGTGCGCCAGGTCGGCCACCGCATCGAGCGGAGGATCGGTGGTGAAGCCGACCACCTGGTAGTTCGACGGATGCACCGCCAGGAGGCAGGCGGTGCGCGCGCCGATGGCCCGCTCGTAGTCGGCCAGGTGGGTCCGGTTGGTGGTGCCCACCTCGACCAGGTCGACTCCGGCTGCCTGCATGATGGCGGGCAGGCGGAACTCGCCGCCGATCTCGATCAACTGGCCGCGCGACACCACCACTTCACAGTCGCGGGCGAGCCCGCCGAGCGCCAGGAGCAGCGCTCCGGCGGCATTGTTGACCACCATCGCGCCAGGGGCGCCCGTCACCTCACGCAGAAGGGCCTCGGCAGCGGCTCCACGACGACCGCGGGCGCCGGCGGCGAGGTCGTATTCCACAGTGGAGTAGCCCGCCGCCTGGGTGATCGCCGCCACCGCCGCCTGCGAAAGCGGTGCCCGTCCGAGGTTGGTGTGCAGGACCACGCCGGTGGCGTTGATCACCGCGCGCATCCGCTGGCCGGCCAGGCCGTCCAGGTCCCCGGTGACCATCGCGGCGAGCTGGTCGAGCCCTGGGACGGGCTCGCCCGCGGTAGCTGCCCGCCGCGCGGAGTCGAGCACCCGGCGCACGGCGCCGAGCACCGGCCCGCGTCCCCAAGCGGCCGCCCTGGCCGCCACCGCTGGGTGGGCGAGCAGCGCGTCCACCTTGGGCAACGTCCGCCGCGGGTCGCTCGCAGGCGACGCATCCCCCCGCTCGGGCGCACCCCTGCGGGGCGGTGAGGTTCTGGGGCTCTCGTTCATGCTCCAATTCTGGGCGAGATCCGAGCGGGCGGCATGCTCGTTTCGCAATCTGTGGACAACTTTCTGCGGGTTGTCGGCGCGTCCACGTAGCATCTCCCCGACTCGAACTGAGAGGGGTTGCGCCGATGAACCCAGTTGCCGGGCCGCGGCCGGCAGCCACCGTCGTGCTGGTGCGCGACGGGGTTGACGGCGTGGAGGCGTATCTCCAGCGCCGCCCTCGCACCATGGGGTTCGCAGGGGGGCTCTGGGTGTTCCCGGGCGGCCGGATCGATGCGGCGGACGCCGACCCGGCTGTGGACGCGATCTGGGACGGGCCGCCGCCGGCGGCGTGGGCGGAGCGCATGGGCGTGACCGCGGAGCAGGCGCGCGGCTTCGTGGTGGCCGCCTGCCGGGAGACGTTCGAGGAGGCGGGCGTGCTGCTGGTCGATCGGCCGCCCGATCCGCTCAGGCTCCAGGCGGGCCGCGGCGGCCTGCTCGCTGGGGAGCGGGGCCTGGCGGCGATGCTGGCCCACATGGGCGTCCGGCTGGACACGGCGCGCCTGCGCTACTGGGCATGGTGGCTCACACCGGAGGGCGAGCCTCGCCGCTACGACACCCGCTTCTTCGCCGCGGCGCTGCCTGCGGATGCGGTCGCATCGGCCGAGGGCCTGGCGGAGGTGGAACGCGAGCGGTGGCTGGCGCCGAAGGTGGCCGCGGCGAACCAGTCGATGCCGATGCTGCCGCCGACACGCTTCACTCTGCGTGACCTTGCCGGCTTCCGCACGGTCGAGGAGCTGCTCGAGGCAGGTCACCATCGTCCGGTCGAGCAGGTGCTGCCACGGCTCGAGGGCCGCGTCCTGATCATGCCCTGGAACGAGCGCTACCCGGTGCCGGTCCCACCCGACCGGGAGGCGAGCCCATGACCAGCGGTGAGGCGAGGCGAGCGAGCGACCCGCGGGAGCCCGGCCCCGGTGCGCACAGGGGAGAGGAGGGCCGGCCCGAGGGCGGATCCGCGCATGAGGAAGGTGGTGATCGCTCGAGTGAGCTGGTGACCAGGGTGCTGGCGCCGAACCCGTCACCGATGACGTTGGAGGCCACCAAGCTGGACTAGGCGGCTGGTGGTGGCCGCCCGGACGGGTGGGGCGGGATGGCATGTGGTCGCACTCCAACAAACTCGCGGTTCAGGTTGGGAGTGGACCCACCCTCCGGTTTGCCATCCCTCGGGGCGGGAGAGCCGCCATGCCACGGTAGCGAACCTACGTTCGGGCGGCGTTGGCCATCGTCATCCAATCGTGTCGGCCAATGTGTCTGCCATTACTGCCCCGACCGGGTCACGTGGCCGGGTCTGCATGCCGGAATCCCGTACCATGACCACAGCAAGTGACGATTCGGAGGATCGACGCATGGGGATCACCGCGAACCGGCGCCTCCGTGAGGAGCGGCTCAGGCGCGGTTGGTCCGAGCAGGACCTTGCCGACCGTATCCAGCAGTGGGAGTACGAGCATGGCGACGGTCACGACCTGCCCGTCGATCGCAACTACGTGCACCGATGGGAGACGGGCAAGCGGGGCGTGAGCGCCTTCTACGCGGTCCGGCTCGAAGGTGTCTTCGGACGGTCCCGTCTTGAGCTTGGCCTAGTGGATCGCCGCACCCGCCAGCTCGTCAGCTCCGCCGACGCGCGATCCGTGGACGGCAGGGAACCAGCCCCGCCAGCGGCGGCGGCCGGTGACGCTATGCTTGGTGCCTCGCCTGAGTCTGGGAGTGCCGTGCAGCGTCGTGCCTTCAACCGTGTCATCGCGGCCGGAGGGCTTGCAGCAGCAGGCATCGCCGCGGAGGGAATCACTCCCTGGTCGAACACTGGGGATCTCGAGCGAACGAGCGGCGCGAGCATGCCGGTACAGGTTCAGCGCATCCGTGACCGTCTCATGCGCTATGCCAGTATCGACGGGATACCGACCGGGGAGCCGGTCCCCCTGGGGACGCTTCGATCCAACGTAACCAATGCTTGGCGAGCGTTTCAGGAGGCGGACTATTCATCGCTCGCCAGTCAACTCCCGGTTCTCATAGATAGCTCCAACCTGGTGGAGCAAGCATGCGAGCCAAGTGCTTGCTCCCGAGCTGGCGAATTGTTATCCGAAACGCTTCAGCTCACGGCAATCCCGCTGCTCAAGCAAGGAGACTCCAACCTCGGATGGGTTGCTGCCGACCGATCCATGCTCGCCGCTGAACGCGCGGAGAACCCTCTCACCGTCGCCAGCGCTGCCCGGATCCTGGCGTATGCCCTGCTCGGCGCTCGGCACTTCGACAAGGCCAAGGATCTCTGTCTCCGCGTCGCCGATCATCTCGAGCAGGAATCAAGGCTCGGTTCTCCGGGAGCCCTGTCGGCCTATGGGGCGCTTGTACTCAAGGCTGTGATGGCTGCCGCCATGCAAGACGATCGAGCCACGACCACCGAATTGCTCAAGACTGCTCGACGAACCGCCGATCGGCTCGGCCATGACGGCAATCATCTTTGGACCGCGTTCGGCCCGACCAACGTTGCCGTCCACTCCGTATCGGCAGCCGTCGCGCTCGGCGATGCCGGGGTCGCCACCCAGGAGGCCACCCGTGTTCACCTCGACCGCCTCCCAGTCCTTGAACGACGTGCCCACCACCTCATCGATCTGTCGCGCGCATTCGGTCAGCGCTCGAAGAACGACCAGTCGCTCTCGTCACTCCTAGAAGCCGAGCAGCTTGCGCCCGAGGAGGTGCGAGTATCCCCGGAGGCCAGAGCACTGGTTGCGGAGCTTCTCCACCGAAACGTGCGGCGTGTTCCTGAGCTGCGCGCCTTGGCGCGCCGCGTGCAGGTGGCGGCCTGATGGCTGAGTCCGTCGGCGACGGCCGGGTCCTCTACGTGATCGCGTGCGCCGCTCCACCCGCCGAGCACATCGAGGCGTTCATTCAGCTCGCCCAGGATGCGCGATGGTCTGTCTGTCTCATCGCCACCCCAAGCGCGCTGGGGTTCCTGAACGTGCCGGTCCTGGAGACCCTGACCGGATATCCAGTTCGCAGCACCTACAAGAAGCCGGAACAGCCCGATGCTTTCCCCCCGCCGGCCGCGATCGCCGTCGCGCCGGCCACCTTCAACACGGTTAACAAATGGGCCGCTGGGATCAGCGACACGCTCGCGCTCGGCGTGCTGACCGAAGCGATCGGCAAAGGCCTTCCCATCGTCGCGCTTCCGTTCCTTAACCGTGCCCAAGCCGCTCATCCCGCATTCCAGCGAAGCGTGGATCAGCTCCGATCCTGGGGCGTCCGTCTTCTCTACGGCCCTGATGTACTGCCGCTGCACGAGCCGGGTACCGGTACCCAGATCGCACACAGGTTCCCGTGGCAACGCATCCTCGACGAACTCGAACAGCTCACACCGGCCCAAGCTGGTTGAGCGAGCTTGACCTTCCCTCCGCATGGGCGGAGCGTGGAGCCTACCTGCGGGCCGCCAGCAGGATCGCGTCAGGCGCCAGGACCGCCCGTATCCGAGGCTCCCTGTGGCAACGGCGTCCCACTGTTCGCGCAGGCGACCCGGGGATGCCGCGAGCCTCGGACAAGGTGGCCCGGTCCTGGCCAGGGTCCTACCAGGGCAGCCGGCGACCTCCTCGACAGGGCTGCGCCCTGGGCGGTGGTCCCACCAGGACCGGGCCGCCTCCGCCGAGGTGTCTACCCCCACCCCGACGAAGCATCCACCGCCATCGGTGATGGGCGAGCCTGGAGCCCGAGGGTCTGCGGCAAGCTCAGGCTCCACGGCTCGCCCGTGGCCCCGACTGGCACGGCTCCCTGGACCTCCCAAACAGGACCAGCTCGGGGCCACCCTCATTGCCGAACAACTGCTGTACAAGCTGCGCGCCCAACACCCCAAGCAGCCCGAGCAAATGCCACGTCGCGGGGGCCGTCGTCCCGCGCTCCCACTGCGAGACCGAGGACTGCCGCACGCCCAGGGCGTTGGCCAAGTCCTCCTGGGAGAGATCCGCTGCCTGGCGAGCCTCGCGGATCGCCGCGCCCAGCTCGATCCGCCAGCCTGGCAGCATCATCGCCTGAGCCCCAGGAATCCGCGGCGCTTTGATCCCTTGTCGAGCAGCCGCAACGACCAGGCGTGCATCGCCGCCAGGTCGGGCAGCTCCGCCGTGCGGACCTCAAGGCGAAGACTCGCGTCTTGGAGGACCTGGAGGAGATCAGCGGCGGCAGCGACCACCACGCCAAGCTCCGCCGCATCGACGCCGGCTTCCGCGCGCACCTCCTGCACTGCATGCTCGATCAGCACGCGACCGTTGAAGAGCCGATCGCCGCTCATGGCCATCTCGACCCATCGTCGCGACGCATCCCGGTCGCCTTCTGGCGGTCCTTGGCCGCGTTGCGCGCCGCGGTGAAGCAGTCCACGTTGACCCGAGCCTGATACCGCTGGACGGGATCGCCGCTGGCGGTGGCCAGCTCCTGGTGTTCACGGGCGGCCTGGTCCAGCAGCCGCGCGAGCCTCGCGTAGTCGTCGTTGGTCATCGTCGGTCCTTGCCGCCAAGGCGTCCGTTTCGGAGCCGGAAGGTTGGCGCGAGGCTGCAATCGGTCAGCCTCGCGCCTTCCCTCCTTGGCACCGGTTCCCGGCCGGGTGGCCGGTCTGTTGGCGAGCGGTATCCCACCAGCCTCGGGCGGCGATGGGATCAGCCTTTGTCGGCCAGGACCGTCGTCCGTTCTGTCGTCCCGCCGGCGTAGGCGGCCGTGTCGCCAGCCCGCGCGCACAGGTCCCGCAGAAACGCTGTCGCGGTTACCGTGGCGTCCGCCACGCAGCGCGTCCAACGGGCCGCTGCCCGGTACGGCATGCGCTACCGACCGTAGCCCTGCGCAGGGTCCGGGTGGCGCGTCCGGGTTGGCCACGTCGCCGGGCGCGCTGGGCAGGGTCCCGCTGGCCTGGCGGCCGGTCCCCTTCGCGATCCCGGCGGGGTCGTTTGCGCTGGTCAGGGTGGGGGCGGTTGTGGTGGCGGAAGCGGCCTGACGACCATCCTGGACCGCCACCGAAGTTCAACGGAACTTGGGCTCCTCCGAGTCGTGTGGGATCGTAAGAGGGCGCAAGCGCTACCCGGAGGACCAGTGATGACACGCATCATCGACATCGTTCCGGGACGGGATGTGGGCCACGTAGCCGGACCGTTCCCCAGCGACTTCCCAATCGCCGATAGTGACTACATTGGCTACTTCTGCAACGCCTACGGTGAGGAATTGGTCTTCGTGCAGCGCAAGGGCGAAGCCACCGCTACGCTGCTGCATAGCGACTGCGACTGGAAGCCGACCACCATAGATGGTCCACCCAAGCCCGGAGGACCACAGTTCCCGACCGGGAGCGGCGGGAGCCACCAGCCGTTAACCGCCGGCAAGGGCGACCAGGCAGTCATCCTCAACGAAGCCGAGGCAGCCTGGCTCACAGCCTGTTGGCTGGCGACGCACGAGTGAGGCTGATGGCGCTCGCCGAAATTCAGTAAGCAGGTCTGGGGTTTCAGACGAGGGCCGTCACCGCTCGATGCGCGCCCCTCCCGCACGCGACTCGATTGCACGTACGCGATTCGAGCTGTCGTCCGAGCGCGTGTTACGACTTTCCTTACTGGTTCAAGGCCGCCCGGCTCGGGCACTGCGCGCGGCGGCCTTCGGCCGCCGTGCTCGGCCCGGCCGCGCGGCAACCCCCTGGGGAACCCAAGGACCCACCGCCGCCGCACGGCCACCACGGCGGCCCGGCACCCCACGCGGCGGCCACGATCCGGGCGCCCGGCTGGAGTCATCGTCGGCGCCAGCCTCCAAGCATCAGCGCCGCATCAGGCGGTTCCCCGCGTGCCCGCCCTGATCGTCCGCTACGCGGAATTGGCGTCTCGACGCCACGACAACTGCTGGCATGGCGCATAGCCTGATACGCGGTTGCGAGCCGAGCGAGATCCGCTACCGACGCAGTGGGGTGAAGTGGTGGCCGAACCGCTAGCGTGGGAAGTAGGGGAGCCAATAGGAGAAAGATCCTGCCGTCTCAGTCCTCGGGTGGTCTTGGTTGTCAGTCCCAGCATGTCCCCTTTAATGACGTTGGAGGGCACGAACACCTACGTGGTCGCGGCGCCCGAGTCGGGGACCGCGGTGGTCATCGATCCGGGCCCGCCGGATCCTGAGCACCTGGACCGCGTCATCCGGGCGACGCGCGGCCGCGGGGTGGAGCTGGTGCTGCTCACGCACACCCATCTGGATCACGCCGAGGGAGCGGCGGCGTTCGCCGCCCGCGTGGGCGCTCCACTGGGCGCGCTCGACCCGGAGTGGACGACGGCGGGCGCACCAGGTCTGGCCGCCGGGGTCGGGTTGCGAGCGGGCGGGGTCGAGTTCGAGCCGCTGCCGACACCGGGGCACGCCGCGGACCACTGCTGCTTCTGGCTGGGGGCGGAGCGCGCGATGTTCACTGGAGACCATATTCTCGGCCGCGGCACGACCGTGGTGGAGTGGCCAGGCGGCGACATGGGCTCCTACCTCGCGTCGCTGGAGGCGGTGCGGATCTTCGAGCCGCGGCGCCTGTACCCGGGGCACGGCCCGCTGGTCGAAGATCCCGCCGCCACGATCCGCGAGTACATCGACCACAGGATGGAGCGCGAGGCCCAGGTGCTGGCGGCGCTGGAGGCCGGCGACCGGACGCCGGCGGCGATGGTCCGGCGGATCTACGCGGATGTCGACCCCGCCCTGCACCGGTTCGCCGAAATGTCGGTCCGGGCGCACCTCGTCAAGCTGATCCGCGAAGGCCGCGCGGTCGAGCGGGACGGCGGCTTCGCCCCGGTCCGGTAGCGCGGCTGGCGCCGGTGGCTCAGGCCGCCGGGTGGGTCAGGCGGATTCGCTGGCCCATTGGCTGAAGGCGGTCCAGAAGGGGTCGAGGCCGGGGTGCTCGAGCGGTCGTTCAGTGCCGCGGTCGATGAGCACGCTGCCGAACGCCTCGTCGGTGACGTCGCCGATCAGGGCGGCCGGGATGCCGGCATTGCCGAGCGCGGCCAGGAAGCCGTCGGTGTGCTCGGGGCGCACGGTGGCGATCAGGGTGCCCTCGGAGATCGAGGTGTACGGGTCGATGCCCACGTGGTCGCAGACGAGCCGGACCTCGGGCCGCACCGGGATGGCATCGAGCTCGATGCGCAGGCCGACGCGGGAGGCGGCGGACAGTTCGGCGAGGGCGCCGAGGACCCCGCCCTCAGTGGCGTCGTGCATAGCGGTCACGCCGCGGTCGCGGAGGCCGTACCCGGCTGCGACGCGTGCCTCTGGCACGACCGTCATCTGCTCGAACAGCCGGTCCGCGGCAGCGGTGATCTCCTCGCCGACGCCTTTGGCGAGGCGGTCGGGGAAGGTGGCCGCGAACAGGGCGGTCGCCTCGATCGCCGCGCCCTTGGTCACGACGACGCGGTCGCCGGGCTGGGCCATGGTCGGGGTTACGAAGGCGTTCTCGGCACCGATGGCAGCGCAGGTGGCGCCGCCGACCATGGGCCAGTTGCAGCCGTCGTAGCGGGCGGTGTGGCCAGTGACGACGGCGATGCCGAGGTCGGCGCAGGCGCGTGAGTAGGCCTCCCAGAGCGCGGCCAGATCGGTCTCGCTGATATCGGGCGGCAGGTTCAGGTCGACGGTCATCCAGCGAAGCGCGAGGCCGCTGGTGGCGGCGTCGGAGGCGAGGATGTGCACGGCGAACCAGGCGGCTCGTTCCCAGCCGTAGCCGGGCACCACGAAGACGGGATCGGTGGTCAGGGCCATGGCGACTCCCGGCGCCACGCGCAGCACGCCGACGTCGACGCCGTGCCTGGGGCCGACCAGGACGTCGGCGTCGCGCGCGCCGAGGTGGCCGAGGATGACCTCGGAAAATACGGTCGAAGTGACCTTGCCGGTGCCGTGGTCGGGGTGCTCGTTCATGTCGTGCTCAGTGCTCCTGGTCGTGCCGGGTCCGGGGACGTCGGCCGAGCCTATCGCTCCCAGCCGGGCCCTGCCGGAGGCCCCGCCATCGGCGCGGAGGCCCCGCCATCGGCGCGGAGGCCCGGCCCGGCCGGCCCGAAGACCCCGGTGCCTGCCGGCCGGGGGCCCGAGGAGGCGGTTAGCCTGCGGGACCTTTCCGTTGGGGCCTCGCGTGGGCTTCGAGGGCTTCGGCGTAGAGGGTGGCGTAGGCGCGGGCGGCGGAGGTGGCGCTGAAGCGGTCGGCGGCGGCGTGGCGGCCGCCGGCCGCGCGGCTGGCGGCCTGATCGGGGTGGTCGACGACTTGCTGGATGGCGTTGGCGAGGGCGGACGGGTCGCCCGGGCGGAAGGTCCAGCCGCTGTGCCCGTCGGTCACGACGTCGAGCAGCCCGCCGGAGGCGGCGGCGATCACGGGCGCGCCGGAGAGCTGGCCCTCGACGGCAACCAGGCCGAGGCCTTCGTGGCTGCCGGGCACCAGCAGAGCGGCGGCCCGGCGGTAACGGGCGGCCAGCTCCGGCTGGGTGAGGCCGCTTTCCCAGCGCAGGCGGTCGGCGACCCCCAGTTCCTTGGCGAGTCGGTGCAGGTCCGGTTCGAGCGGCCCGCTCCCCACCAGCCGCAGCGGCAGTTGGGCGGCGGGCCCGCGAAGGCCGGCGAGCGCGCGCAGCGCGACCTCCGCTCCCTTCTGGCTGTCCAGGCGACCGACGAACAGCAGCTCGGTCCGGGGCTCGTCGCCCGGGGAGAACAGCGCCTCGTCCACAGGCATGGGAGCGATGCGGATGCGGTCGGCGCGGTCGGGCGCGAAGGCGGCGACCTCGTCGCGGAGCCAGGTCGACACGGTGGTGATCGCCGCGGAGGCGCGCAGCACGCGCGCGCAGGCGGCTCGCGCCGCGGGGCGCGTTCGGGCCAGCCGGACGTCGGTGCCGTGCAGGGTCGTGACCAGCGGCCGCTTCCCGGCGGCCAGCGCCTGCACGCCGCCAGGGAACCACCAGTGCGCGTGGACGAGATCGGCGCCGGCGGCGGCGCGCCGCAGCGCCAGCGCGCCGGCGGCCAGCAGGCCGGCGAGCGCGAGCGCGCCGGTCGGGCTGGCGGCCCGCAGGTGCATGCCACCGGTGTAGGCGAGCGTCTCGGCCCGGCGGGGCGCGTAGCGGTAGCGGCGGACCGCCACGCCCTGGAGGCGATCCCTGGCGGGCAGGCCCGGCGCCGCCGGGGCGACCGCCTGGACGTCAACCCCCTCGCGCTCCAACGCCTCGGCCAGCCGGAGCAGGAAGCCGCCGGTCAGGTCGCCCTGGTGGCGCGGGAAGGCGTGCGCCGCGAACACCACTCGCGTGCGCCGGGTCGCTGTCATGGCCAGATCCTACGCAATCACGATCGGCCGGCGGTCCCGGGCAATCAGACGTAGCGGCTTTCCATCCCGATCATCTCAGTACATACTTTCCGGCCATGGGCCCGCGCGGCCGGTCGAGCGACCGGCGCGGACGCGTGGCCTGATCCGTATCCGAGGCCCGGCCCGGCCGGCTCGACCCGGCTCGGCCTGACCTGGCTCGACGCAAACGATCTGGAGGTTCCATATGCGGCTCCGCCGACGACCGACCGTCGCCGTGCTCAGTGCTCTCGCGCTGCTCGCGCTGGCTGCGCAGGCCCACGCCCTGCCAGCCGCCAAGGCGGGCACCGGCGGCGAGGCACCCCGCGACTCGGTGCAGCAGGCCCAGGTCGGCGCGGCGCAGTCGGGTCCGCGCACGGGGCCGGCGCTCCGGGGGGAGACCTACCGTGATGCGTGTCCGGCGGCGGCGTCGGGCCACGCGAGGTGCTTCGCGAGGCTGGCGACCTCGGTGCTGCCGGACGCGGCCTCGGCACCGGTCTCGGCGGCGGCGTCGGGATCGGCGGTGCGGGGCTATGGCCCGGCGGACCTCCGGAGCGCCTACGCGCTGCCGTCGACGACCCGCGGGGCCGGCCAGACGGTGGCGATCGTCGCCGCCTTCGACCACCCCGACGCCGAGTCCGACCTCGCGCACTACCGGAGCTTCTTCGGCCTGCCGTCCTGCACCAGGGCGAACGGCTGCTTCCGCAAGGTCAACCAGCGCGGCGGCAGCACGCCCCCGCGGGCCGACGCCGGTTGGGCGCAGGAGATCTCGCTCGACCTGGACATGGTCTCGGCGGTCTGCCCGCGCTGCCACCTGCTGCTGGTCGAGGCCGACTCCAACTCGCTGGCGAACCTGGGCGCGGCCGTCTCCCGCGCGGCCTCCATGGGCGCCATGGTGATCAGCAACTCCTACGGCGCGCCGGAATCCCAGGGCCTGCGCAACGCCAACGCCGCTTTCAACCACCCCGGCCACGTGCTGACCGCCGCGGCGGGCGACTCCGGATTCGGGCTCTCCTTCCCGGCTTCCTCGCAGTACGTGACCGCGGTCGGCGGCACGCGGCTGACCCGTTCCTCCAACGCCCGCGGCTGGACCGAGTCGGTGTGGAGCGGCACCGGCAGCGGCTGCTCCAAGGTGTTCCCGAAGCCGTCGTGGCAGACCGACGGCGGCTGCTCGGGGCGGACGGTGGCCGACGTGAGCGCGGTGGCCGACCCCGCCACCGGCGTGGCGATGTACCACACCTTCGGCGTGCGGGGCGGCCCCTGGTTCAAGGCCGGTGGGACCAGCGTGTCCGCGCCGATCATCGCCGGCGTTTACGCCCTGGCCGGCAACGCTGGCTCGGTGCGCTATGGCTCCTTCCCGTACTCGCACACCGGCGCGCTGCACGACGTGACCAGCGGCGCCAACGGGTCCTGCGGCGGGAGCTACCTCTGCACGGCCATGCGCGGCTACGATGGGCCGTCCGGTCTCGGGACGCCAAACGGCAGCGGCGCCTTCTAGAGCCTGCGCGAGCCAGAACGGCGCGCACCTTCCCCACGAAGGCCCCGGTGCACCCGGGGCCTTCGGCTTGTCCCGGCTGCGAGGAGGTGCCATGAGGATCTGCCTGATGATCGAGGGTCAGGAGGACGTGACCTGGGAGCAGTGGCTCGGGCTGGCGGAGGCCTGCGAGGCGCACCACATCGAGGCGCTGTTCCGTTCGGACCACTACCTCTCGGTGGCCGGCCGGCGCGAGCGCGGCTCGCTGGACGCCTGGGCGACGCTGGCGGGGCTGGCGGCCAGGACCACCACGGTGCGGCTCGGCACGCTGGTGTCGCCGGCGACCTTCCGGCACCCGTCGGTGCTGGCCAAGATGGCGGTCACCGTCGACCACATTTCCGGCGGGCGGGTGGAGCTGGGGCTCGGCGCCGGCTGGCACGACCTGGAGCACACCGCGTACGGCTTCGACATGCCGTCGTCGAAGGAGCGGGTCGCGCGGCTGGCGGAGCAGCTCGAGATCGTCAACCGCGAGTGGTCCGATGGGCCGTTCGACTTCCACGGCACCTACTTCCGGCTGGAGGACCTCGACGCGCTGCCAAAGCCGGTGCAGCGGCCGCGGCCGAACCTGATCGTCGGCGGCAACGCCGGACCGCGCAGCGCGGCGCTGGCCGCGCGCTGGGCCGACGAGTACAACACCACCCTGGCCACGCTCGAGCAGTGCCGCCAGCGGCGCCAGCGCGTGGCCAGCGCCTGGGACGCGGCCGGCCGCGACCCGGACACCCTGCGGTTCTCGCTGATGACCACCTGCGTCGTCGGCCGCGACCGCGCGGAGCTGCGCGACCGGCTCGGGCGCCTCATCGACCGCGCCGGCCGTGGCGGGACAGCGGAGGCGTTGATCGAGTCCGCGCCGGAGCACCTGATCCTCGGCACCGTCGACCAGGTCGCTGAGCGGCTCCGGGGCTACGAGGCCGCGGGGGTGCAGCGCGTGATGCTCCAGCACCTGGTGCACGACGACCTCGACATGGTCGCCCTGATCGGCGACGCCGTGGTCCCAGCCGTAGCCTGAGCCCACGCGCCGCGCGGGTCACCCCCCTGGCTGCTCCTCCGTGGGCTGCTCCGCCACCGGCTCTTCCGTCGCCAGGGCTTCCGCGCGCCCCTCTTCCGCCGTGGGCTCTTCCTCCGCCGTGGGCTCCTCCGGCCCCGCGGCCAGGGTGGCTGTCCAGAAGGGGCGCAGGCGGGCCATGGCGGCGTCGACGGTGAGCGCCCCCAGCCCGAGTTCGTCGGCGAGGGTGGCGTAGCGGTTGGTCCAGTCGGCGGGCGGGTCCGGCAGGGTGTCGGGAAGGTCGTGGGTCGAGCGCACCTCGAACACGTGCTGGACGGTGGCCAGCAGCTCGGTCGTGGGCGCCAGGCCCTGGTCCATCAGGAGCAACAGGTCGGGCAGGTCCTTGACCCTGCTGTTGGCCCGGTCGCCGTGCGGGCGGGTGAAGGCGTGCAGCTTCTCGGCGAAGTGCTGGGCCGGGTCGACCGCCTCGACCTCGTGGTCCGGGAACCCGGCGAAGCCCAGCATGCTGCGCAGGGTGACCCGGTCGGTCCTGGAGATCTCCTCAGTGCGCGCCACCACGTCCAGGCGCACGTTGGCGAAGGTGCGCCCGTCGAGCCGGGCATCAATGGTGAAGCGCCAGCCGGCCCGCCCGGCCTCGTCGAGGTCGAGCGCCTTCGCCGGGCCGACGCGGAACTCGAAGCCGTCGCGCTCTGGATCGTCGGCGAGCGCCTCGATGAGGTGGTCGCGGATCGTGCCGGCGTCCTCGCCCGCCTGCCGCACGGCCAGGTCGAGGTCGCGGGTGCTGCGGGCGCGGTCGCCGAGGCGCACCTCCAAGGCCATGCCGCCTTTGAGGACCCACTGGCCCGGCATGGCGTGCTCGAGGCGGATCAGCAGCCGCTCGAAGGTGGCGCGGCGGCGCAGTCGCTCGAGGCCGGGCACGGTGGTGGCCTCACCGCTGGCCATGCGCGCCTCGAGCGCTGCGCGCAGGGCCGCTGGGGTCGCGTAGGGCATCAGCTCTCACCTCGATGCAGCGCCCGCTCGATGCGGAGCGCGGCCTTGGGCCCGAGCTCGTCGGCGCGGGCCAGCAGCCTGGAGCGTGTCAGGACCCCCTGCTCCAGCGCGTCCTCGATCGCCCCGGCCAGCAGGTCCAGGTCGAGGTCGCTGGCGGCCGTGTCGAGCAGGGATCGCAGCGGGGTGGTCACCCGGAAGCCCTCCTGGTCGCGCACGTCGCCCTCTGGCAGGACGCCCTGGTGCAGCACCACGCCGGCGGGGGGGTGCTGCCGGAAGCCCTTGGGGACGGTCAGGTGCGTGCGGGCGGGGCTCACGTCGCCGAGCTCGTGCACGGAGAGGGCCGATTCGTACGAGACCACCGCGCGGCCGCGGCTCCACAGCGACAGGCGCACGAGGTCCTCGTGGCGGCCGGTCGGCCAGCCCGGCAGCCGGAACAGGCCGCGGCCGACCTTGACCCAGTTGCCACGGTCGGCGTTCTGCTTCTGCGCCTGGTAGGAGTAGCCGGCGGCCCTCGCCTGGGCGGCGCTGAAGTAGCCGGACTGGGCGCCGGCGATGGCCGTGAGCCGATGGCGGAGCTCACGCCGCGGGTTGACGGTCATGCCGTGATCCTACACAAGATGTTGAGTTTCGCGTACTAAAGAGACCAGGAAACTCAAGCAGTTGTGGAGGGAAGCGGAGTCGGAGACCGAATCCTAGCGGCTTTGGGCGGTGTGCGTGCTATCCTGGCGCAAGATAGTTCGCATAGCTAATTAGCCTTACGAAGGAATGTCATGCCACCTGCTTCCCCCACCCTGATCGAGGTCGATCGCGACCTGGTGGAGAGCCTGCGCCTGGCCGTGGGCCGGCTGGCCCGCCGGCTGCGGCAGCAGAGCGAGGGCGAGATCACCGCTTCGCAGTTCTTCGCCCTCAACAGCATCGCCCACTACGGACCCATCACCCTCGGCAAGCTCGCAGCGGTCGAGCGCCTGCGCCCGCCCAGCGTGACCCGCATGGTCGCCTTCCTGGAGGAGTCCGGCCTGGTGCTGCGGCGCGCCGACACCGACGACCGCCGCATCTGCAGGGTCGAGGTGACCGACCTCGGCCGCGACCTGCTCGCGCGCAGCCGCACCCGCAAGGACGCCTACCTGGCCACCCGCCTGGCCACGCTCGCTCCGCACGAGCTGGACGTGCTCCGCGAAGCCACCGCGGTGCTCGAGCGGCTCCTGGAGGAGGAGCGCTCGTGACCCTGGTCCAACTGGCGACCCAACGAACCTTCCGTTCCCTCCGTGTCCGCAACTACCGCCTCTTCTTCTTCGGCCAGCTCGTGTCGGTGAGCGGCACCTGGATGCAGCAGCTGGCCCAGGACTGGCTGGTGCTGCGGCTGACCAACCGCTCGCTGCCGGTCGGCATCACCACCGCGCTCCAGTTCGCGCCGGTGCTGGTGCTCGGCATCTGGGGCGGGCTGATCGCCGACCGGGTCGACAAGCGCCGGCTGCTGCTGGCGACCCAGGGAGCCATGGGCGCGCTGGCGCTGGCGCTCGGCGTGCTGACCGCCACCGGCGCGGTGCGGCTTTGGATGATCTACCTGCTGGCGCTGCTGCTCGGTTGCGTCACCTCGTTCGACATGCCCGCGCGCCAGTCGTTCGTGACCGAGATGGTCGGGTCCAAGGACCTGCCCAACGCGGTGGGGCTGAACAGCGCCGTGTTCAACGTGGGCAGGATCATCGGCCCGGCCGTGGCCGGCGTGCTGATCGGCGTGGTCGGCATCGCCCCGGCGTTCGTCGTCAACGCGGTCTCCTACCTGGCGGTGATGGCCGGGTTGTGGTTCATGGACCCCGAGCAGCTCTTCCGGGGCGAGCCGGTGCAGCGCTCCCGCGGGCAGGTGCGCGACGGCATCCGCTACGTGCTGGCCACGCCGACGCTGCGCTGGACGATCCTGCTGATGGGCGTGGTGGCCACGCTCGGCCTGAACTTCCGCGTCGCCCTGCCGCTGCTGGCCCGCTTCACCTACGACGGCGGCCCGAGCCTGTACGGCGTGCTCGCCTCGGTGATGGCGGCCGGCTCGGTGGTCGGTGCGCTGACCGCCGCCAGCCGCGCCAAGCCCTCGCAGCGCCTGCTGCTGTGGTCGATCATCGGCTTCGGCGTCAGCTCGCTGGTAATGGCGTTCCTGCTCAGCCCGGTGCTGGCCGCGGTCGTGCTGCTGCCGGTCGGGTTCTTCAGCATCGCCTGGATCTCGACGGCCAACACCACCGTGCAGCTCGGCTCGGCACCGGAGATGCGCGGCCGGGTGATGTCCATCTACGGCCTGCTGCTGCTGGGATCGACGCCGATCGGCGCGATGATCATCGGCTGGCTCTCGGAGCGCTACGGTCCCCGGTCGAGCGTGCTGCTCGCTGGCCTGTCGAGCCTGGCCGCCGCCGGCGTCGCCATCCTGGTCCGCCCCGACCGCGCCAAGCGCGAGCAGGCCGCCGAGCCCGCCGTCGACGCGCGCCAGCCCGTCCCGGCCGCCGCCAGCGCGGCCGCCGCCAGCAGCGACGAAGCGGCCTGAGCCCGGTCGCGCCGCACGAACGTACACGCCTCGGCGCTGGCCCGGCTGGGCCGGGGCGCCCCTAGGCGACCAGCTCGCCGGAGGGGAGGCGCTCGCGCAGGTCGCCGACGCCCAGGCGCGACAGCAGGCGGATCGGCGGGCTGTAGGCGCGTCCCGGGTCGCGGGGCAGGAAGGCGAGCTGGAGGTCGCACCAGGACAGCCGCAGGGACTCGGCGTTGGTCGGCGTGGCCAGCACGAACTGCACCCGGCCGCCGAGCGCGTGCATCAGCGCGGCCACGTGGTCGATGTTGGTCGAGTCCAGGTGGGCGATGTGCTCGTCCATGATCAGCAGATCGGCCGCGTCGGCGGCACCCATGGTGGCCAGCAGCAGCACGATCGCGATGGTGGCGCGCTGGCCGCCGGAGTGGGCCGCGTCCCGGTAGGAGCGCAGCCGCTCGCCCGGCCGCTGGGCGACCAGCACGTCGATGCCATAGTCGTCGGGCCGGTCGGCGTTGATCAACAGCAGCTCGCCCTTCCATCCGGCCATGTCGCAGATGCGGCCGAACTCGACGCTGATCCGCCCGGCCACCTCGCGCACGCGCTCGTCGAAGCGGAGCCTGGAGTCGTCCACGCGGTGCTGTTGCTGCTCCAGGTCGACGCGCCGCTCCTCGGTGGCCCGCGCGGTCTCCTCGACCACCGCGGCGTGCGCGTCGCGGTCGGCGAGGATCAGCGGGTCGCGCACCTGGGCGGGGAAGCGATCGTGGTCGGCCACCTGCCCGGTCAGCCACTCCACGTCGCGCAGCAGCGACTCGGTGCCTGGCAGGTCGCCGCCCTCCAGCACCGCCCGCTGCTCGGGGGTGAGCCGGTGCGCCTCCAGCTCGACCTCCAACTGCGCCAGCCGAGCCTCCAGGTCGGCCAGCTCCGGCAGCTCCTTGGAGAGCCGCCCCTCGACCTCGGCCTGCATGTTGCCGGCCATGCCCAGCTCGGCCCCTGCCGCGCCGCGCTGCTCGTCCAGCTCGCGCAACTGACGGGCCAGCCTGGCCTCCCCCTCCACCAGCGCCGGCCGCTGGGCCCGCGCCTCGTCGAGCGACCGTTGCGCCTGCTCGACGGCGTCGTCGTGGTCGGCCAGCTCGCGCACGGCCTCCAGCGACTTCAGGGCCTTGTGCCACCCGGCCCGCAGGTCGGGGACCCTGGCGTCGAGCGCGGCGGCCTCGTCGGTGAGCCGGGTGATCTCGGACTGGATGCCGGCCAGGTGCCGGTCGCGGGCCGACTGGCCGAGCACCGGCCGTTCCGGCGCCTCGAGGCGGGCGAGCCCGTCGGTGTAGCGCATCCCGTCGGCGGTGACGGCGGGGTGGCCGCGGCTGGCCAGCCCGTGCGCCTGCCCGGCGTCCAGGGCGGCGAGCGCGTCCGACCGCTCCAGCAGCAGGCCCAGCTCGCTGGGGGCGAGCACCCTGGCCAGCGCCCCGGCCGGGTCGCCGGCGCCGGCACGCACGATCGGCCAGCGATAGCCGGACTCGGCCGCCATGGCGGTGGCCTCGCGGAACGCCTCGGACGGCACGACCAGGCCCCAGAGCGCGTCGCCGAGGGCGGCTTCGGCGCGCGCGCCGGTGTCCTCGGCGTCGTCCATCAGATCGACCGACTGCGCCACCAGGATCGACTGGATGCCGCGCTCGCCGAGCTGGGTGCGGAAGGCGTCGACCTCGGGAGGGGCCGGCGACCCGCCCTGCTCCAGGTTGGCCGCCTCGGCCTGGCGCCTGCTCAGCAGTGCGACCACCTCGCGGCGGCGCGCCAGCGCGTTCTGGAGCATCGACTCGGCCGCGGTGATGTCGGCCTCGGCCTGGGCGGGGGCGCGCTTGCCCGCCAGGCCCTCCAGCCGCGCGGCGACGGCCTCGGCCTCTCCGAGGCGACCCTCCAGCATGGCGATGCGGCCGTCGAGCCGCGCTCGCGCCGCGGTCGCCTCGGCGATCTGCCTGGCCAGGGCCTCGCCGTCGTCGACCAGCCCGCCGACGCGCGCCTCCAGGACAGGCACCTGCTCGGTGAGCCCGGCCAGCATGTCCTGGTCGGCGGCGATCTCGCGGGTCTTGCGCAGCCGCTCGGTACGGGCCTGGGTGACCTTGGCCTCCAGGTCGCGGTACTCAGCGGCCGGCTTGGCCACCTCCTGGAGCAGCGAGAGACGCTCGCGCAGCCCGGCCCACTCCAGGTGCCTGGCCGCGCGCGTCTGCAGCTCGACCAGCTTCTCCTGCTCGGCGCGGTCGCGCTCGATGGCGGCAACGTAGGCCGCCCGGGAGCGCTCGGTGGCCTCCCGGCCGGCGCGGACGGCTGCCAGCACGGCGCCCTCGCCGGTCAACTCCAAGAGGTTCTTCAGCAGGCCGGGCGGGCGCTCCTCGACGATGCGGTCGATCGCGCCCTGCGGGATGGCGAGCACCTCGCGCAGCGCGCGCGTGACCCCGACGCGTTCCAGCAGCTCGGTGTACAGGCGCGGGCCGAGCCAGTCGCTGGAGGGGTTGGCCTCCATGAAGGAATCCAGGTCGTCGTCGAGCGGCCGCTCGAAGCCCCAGCGCATCCTGCCGGGCAGCACGCGGTAGCGGCGGCCCTGCGTGGTCACCAGGCAGACGACCGACACCCGCGGCGCGTCCTCACAGCCCGGCACGGCCGCGAACATGCGCTCGCCGCGCTCGGGCAGCAGCGGGTTGGCGAAGGTGCCCTTCAGCAGGGCCCGATCGGCCGGGACTCCGCCGGGGCCGCCGTCGAAGATGTACTTGGTCGAGCTGCGGCCGAGCGCGAAGCTGGTGATGCCGAGCAGGACCTTGATCCCGTCCAGGAAGCAGGTCTTGCCGGAGCCGTTGGGCCCCGTGGCCACGTTGATCCCGTCGGTGAGCAGCGGAACCGGATCCGGCCGCAAACAGCCCCAATGAACAAATTGAACTTCCTCGAGCCTAGGCATCGGGATCCCCATAAGTGGTGCCGAGTGCGGATCTGGTCCCGGATCCATGTGGGGGGAGCTCGCTTCCCCCACGGCCCCCCAAGGGCGCCGGTGCCATGGTGGCGGTGGATGGGTAGCTTTCGGCTGCTTCCGCTCGGACTTCGGCGGCGCGGACGCGCAGGTGGGTGAGCCGCTGGTTGCGGGCCAGCAGCTCTCTGACCTCGTCGGCGGCCTCCTGGTCGTCGAAGGTCTCCAGCAGCGGCCCGGCGAAGAGCTGCCCCTCGCGCAGGGTCAGGTAGCCGGCCTGGCACAGCAGCACCAGCACGTCGCCGAGGTCGCGGCCGCCGGGCCGCCCGCCGAGCATGATCCCCAGGTCGTCGGGGTCGAGCCAGGGCTCGCCGCGGCCGGCGATGTCCACACCGCCGGACTGGCGGACCCGCTCGGCCTCCAGGAAGCGCAGGTGCAGCCAGCAGGCCGCCAGGACCGCCAGCTCGGCGGGACCGAGGTCGATCACGGCCGCGTGGTCCTCCAGCCGCGGCAGCGAACCGCCGAGCGTGGCCACCCAGCGGTCGGAGCGGGGCGCGTAGGCGAGCTCGCAGCCGGCCTCGGCCAGACGGCGGCGAACCTCGTTGCGAATCTCTTCGTCGGTCAGCTCGGGCACCTCGGCAGCGGGCACCGAGCCGGCCAGGAGGACCCGGCAGAGCTCGATGGTGTTCAAGAGGCAGGCTCCTCACGTACTGGGGGATCCTCGGCGGCCGGCTGCTCGGCGGCGGCCGTCTGGGGCACGGCGACCGGGACCTCCTCGATGCGTTGCTGGGGGGCGATGGGCTCGGGGGGTTCCTCGGTGGGCTCCTCGACGACCAGGCCGCGCACGCCCGTGTGGCTGGCGACGCCGACCTCGTCGTGCCCGACGGATTCGATCAGGGGGCGCGGCTCCAGGGAGACCATCAGGCTGCCGTCCCCGATCGGCCCCCAGCGGGACCAGGCCTCGACCGCGGCGGCCATGCGGGTGACGGCCTGCGCCCAGGTGCCGCCCACGACCCATTTGCTCAGCGTGGCGCCGTCCATGCTGGCCAGCCAGCGGAGTGCCTCGCCGGCCACCACCACGAAGTCCGGGACCACGTCGATCGGCTCGACGTCGAGGTGGCGCGGCTGCGGCAGCGGGGCGAGCTCCGGCTCCGGCTGCTCCAGCCAGGATTCGAGCGCGACCAGCGCCTGGAGGCACTGCGAGTGCCCGGCGCCGACGGCGGTGGGCAACGGCAGGCGGTCGCGGAGCAGCCTGGCCAGCCGGCGCATGTCGGTGGTCGAGACCAACGCCCGCAGGGTGGCCTCGTCGAAGGGGACGGCGCCGGGAGGAAGCAGGCTGGCGGGGGTGCCGAAGGTGGCCTCGACCTCGTCGGCGAGCGCCCCAACTCGCTTGGCCAGGCCGGACGCGCGCTCCAGGCCCGCCCGCGCCGAGGAGGTGAGGTGCAGGGCGTCCAGCGCCGGCCGCTCGCGCTCCAGCAGGATGGCCATGTCGGCCGCCTGTGCCCTGGCCTGCCTGGAGATGCTGCGCAGGGCCGGGACGTCGCCGAGGTCGATCAGCGCCAGCAGCGTGTCGAAGTCGGCGTCCAGGACGTCGACCGCCGCCAGGAACGGCGCGATCGCCGGCTCGTCGTCGGTGCCGGCGGCCAGCGCCAGGCTGGTGGCGGCGCACAGCACCTTCACGACCCGCTCCGGCTCGATGGTCTGCACCGCGAGCACCGCGCAGACGGCCGCCACGAGCTGGGCTTCCTCGGAGAGCCGCCAGGTACCGCCGGCGGCGGGCACCAGCAGCTCCTCCTCGCGAAGCTCATCCAGCAGCCGGGACGCCTCGGCCGGGTCGAGCCAGTCGAGCACGCTCTCGGCCCTGACCAGCGGCCAGTGGGGCGTCGGCAGGGAGCTCAGCTCGCGTAGCACGGCGACCTTCAGCCGCTGGTAGGGCTGGCCGAGCAGGGTGGAGAAGCGCCCCAGCGAGGAGCGTACGACTTCCTGTGGCAGGGTAGCGTCGGCTGCCGGCCGGGGAGCCTGCTCGCCCGGCAGTGAGGATTGCCCGTTGTGCCCGGCCGGGGGCGCCGGGGCGGGCGGGATGCCAGCCGAATCCGGCCGCACGCGTGCCACCATGAAGAGTAGAACCCTACACGACCGCGGCCGTTCGTGAACTACGTACCTATAAGGATCGGATATCGGCCCAAGTGTGTAGAGCCCTCAAACGCGCTTACCTCCCGACCAGCACCCGGCGGAGGATCTTGCCGGATGGCGCCTTGGGGATCTCGTCAACGAACTCGACCAGGCGAACCTTCTTGAACGGCGCCACCCGCTCGGCCACGTAGGCCATGACCTCTGCCTCGGTGAGCGGCGAGCGTGCCACCACGAAGGCCTTGGGCACCTCGCCGGCCTCCTCGTCGGGGGCGCGCACCACCGCGGCGTCCGCGATCGCCGGGTGGGTGAGCAGCACCGCCTCGAGCTCGGCCGGGGCGACCTGGAGGCCCTTGTACTTGATCAGCTCCTTGACCCGGTCGACCACGTACCAGTAGCCGTCGCCGTCGACGTAGCCGAGGTCGCCGGTGTGCAGCCAGCCGTCGGGGTCGAGCATGCCCGCCGTCTCCTCGGGCCGCCCCAGGTAGCCCTTCATGATCTGCGGGCCCGCAACCACCAGCTCCCCGGTCTCGCCGACGGGCAGGTCGGCGCCGCTGGCCGGGTCGACCACGCGCATCCGTGTGTTGGGCAGCAGGCGGCCGACCGACCCAGGCCGCGGCTCGCCGCCGAGGTTGGTGGTGACCACCGGGCTCGTCTCGGTGAGCCCCCAGCCCTGGGTGACCAGCGTGCCGATGCGCCCGGCCGCGGCCGCCTCCAGGCCAGCGTCCAGCGGCGCCGCGCCCGACAGCACCGCCTCCAGCGACGACAGGTCGTACTTGTCGACCAGCGGGTGCTTGGCCAGGGCGAGGATGATCGGCGGTACCAGGAACGCCTGGGTCACGCGGTAGTCCTGGATCAGGCGGAGGAACTCCTCGAGGTCGAACCGGGGCATGGTGACCAGCGTGGCGCCCTTGCGCACCGCCCCGCACATCAGCACCGTCAACCCGTAGATGTGGTACAGCGGCAGCACCGCGATGACCCGGTCGTCGGTGCCCTGCGTCAGGAGCTGGTCGGTCTGGCAGAGGTTGGCGACCAGGTTGCGGTGCGTCAGCATCACGCCCTTGGGCAGCCCGGTGGTGCCGCTGGAGTACGGCAGCGTGGCCAGGTCGTTGGCGGGGTCGATGTCGACAACCGGCGGCTCGCCGTCGGCGGCGAGCAGCGCCGCGAACGGCGTGGCGCCCTCGGCCTCGCCGAGCACGAACACCTCCTCGACTCCTGAACGCTTCGCCGCGGCCCGAGCGCGCTCCAGCAACGGCGGCGCGGTCAGCAGGAAGCGGGCGCGCGAGTCGTTGAGCTGGTTGGCCAGCTCGTCTGCGGTGTAGAGCGGGTTGGCCGTGGTCGAGACGCCGCCGGCGGTCGACACGGCGTAGAAGGCCACCGCGTACTCGGGCACGTTCGGCAGGTAGATCGCGAACGCGTCGCCCTTACGGAAACCGCGCGCGGCCAGCCCGGCAGCCGCCCGGCGCACCGCCACCGCGAGCTGGGCGTAGGTGATCGTCCGCCCGGTGGGGCCGTCGATGAGCGCTGGCTGGTCCCCGCGCTCGGCCGCGGTCGCCAGGACTGCCTCGTGGAGGGGCACGTCGGGGATCGAAACGTCCGCATAGGGACTGTGCTGCACGATCGTCTGCTCTGTACTCATCGCGCGCCTCCAGTGAAGACCGGTCCGCGAGCTGATCTCAGCGAGTGCGCGGCACGTTGTCAATGCGCGAAAACCTCTACAATCACTCTTCCCGCTCTTCCCACCACAAAGATCATGGCTCAGACTCTCCGCCAATACCTGGTAAACCCAAGCGAAGCTCTCGGCTCAGTCGAGCCGGGTAGAGCCGCTTGCGCGACCCCCTGACTGCTTCCTGGGAGTCACCATGCAGACTCCAGATACCGCGGCCCCGGCGGCGCAGCCCGGCCCGGCTCCCGGCCCCAGACGGCCCGCCTCCCGGTCGAGGCTGTCGTTCGGCCACATCGTCACCCTGCTTGCCGGGCTGCTGGCCACCGTGCTGGTGTTCAGCGTCCTGCGCGAGCGCGACCTCACCTTCCGCGCCACCGCCGCCGGCGCCGAGATCCGCGCCGGCACCACCGTCGAGGCCACCGCGCTGCGCACGGTGGACGTGCACGTGCCCGACGACGTCCGCGGCCGCCTGATCGACCCCGCGGCCCTCGACCGCTTCCGCGGTTGGATCGCCACGAGGACGCTCCAGCCGGGTGAGCTGCTCAGCCGCGGTGACCTGCGGCCGCCGGCCGCGCCCTCGGCGCTGCGGGCGATGAGCATCCCGGTCGAGGCCGCCCACGCGGTCGGCGGGGCGCTGGCCGCCGGCGACCGCCTCGACGTGATCGCGGTCGACGAGGGCGGCCAGGCCCGCTACGTCGTGAGCGGCGCCGAGGTCCTGGCCGTCAACCGGCCCGACAGCGGCGTGATCGGCGCCGCCGCCAGCTCGTCGAGCCTGACCGTCGCGGTCGACGCCAAGCAGGCGCTACGGCTGGCCGCCGCCATCCGTGGCGGGCGCTTCGAGCTGGTCCGCTCCACCGGCGCGGACGCCGTCTCCTCGGGCGCCGGCCAGTCGGACACCGGTGCGGGGGGCCTGGGCGGCGGCGGGTCCGATGCGGGGACCGGCGGGCCATGAGCCGGCGGGCCGCGAGCGGCGGGACCGAGGCGGTGGGCTGATGAGCAGGCCCGTCGAGATCGCCATCGGCGTGTCGCACCGGTCGTGGGCGCAGCGCCTGTTCCGTCATGTCGCCGACCACGGCGGCGCGGTGGTCCGCACGCGTGTGCTGCTCGACGAGGACGCGCTGGAGGCGAGCTACGCGGTGCTGGTGGTCGACGACACCGCCAGCGTGCTCACCCCGCGCATGGTTGCCGAGCTGCACCGCAGGGACCGGCGGGTGATCGCCGTGCACGCGGCCGGCGACCACCAGGCCCGCGAGACGCTGGGCCGGCTCGGCGTGGATGCCGCCATCCCCGACAGCGTCGCGCCGGAGGAGCTGGTCGACGCGATCGTCGCCCTGGCCCCCGCACGCGCCGCCAGCCCCGACGACCCCTTCGCCGCGATCGCCCGCGAGCTCGGGCACGAGCTGCCAGGCGACGCCGAGCCGGCGCCGCGCGAGCGGCCGGCGGGGCAGCCGGCCCGGGGTCTGCTGACCGCGGTGCTGGCCGTCTCCGGCGGTGCCGGCGCGACCGAGGTCGCCCTGGCGCTGGCCGGCGTGCTCGGCGGCCGCCGCGAGCGCACCGTGCTGGTGGACGCCGACGAGGTGGCGCCCTCGCTGGCGCAGCGGATGGCCCAGCCGCTGGTGCCCAACCTGCGCAACGCCGTCGACGCCCTGGAGCGCGGCGTGGGCCGCCTCGACGAGACCCTGGTGGCGCTGCCGGAGCGCGACGGCGGCTTCGAGCTGCTGTGCGGGCTCGCCAACCCGCGGGACTGGCCGGACCTGCGGCCCGACTCGGTCACCGAGGTCGTCGGCGAGCTGGCCAGGACCCACGCCCAGGTGCTGGTCAACGCCGGCCCGAGCGTGGAGGAGGTGACCGCCCCCGGTGGGCTCGCCCGCTACGGCATCGCGCGCGCCATGCTGCTCGGCGCCGACCAGCTCGTGGTGGTCGCCGGCGCCACCCCGATCGGCCTGTCCCGGCTGCTGGTGTGGCTCGGCGACCACACCGACCTGGCCAGGTCCAAGCCGCTGCACGTGGTGCTCAACCAGGCGCCCGCCGGCGTCTTCAAGCGCAGCGAGCTGGAGCGCGAGGTGCTGCGCAGCTTCCTGCCGTCCTCGCTGCACCTGCTGCCGGCCGACAAGCGGGTCGAGGAGGCGGTCTGGAACGGCCACACGGTCCCGAGCGGCCCATTCCACAAGGCCGTGCAGGCGCTGGCGGCGGAGCTGCCGGTCGCGCCGGTCGCCTGGCCTGGCGGCGGCCGCGGCTGGATCGGGCGCGGGCGCGCCGCCCGCCGCGCCGGGCGGAGGGGGGCTGCCAGGTGACGCTCCCCAGCGCCTACGACCAGATCCGCGCGACCGTGCTGCGCTGGATCGAGGATCAGCGGGTCGATCCGGCCAACGAGGCCGCCATCCGCCACCGCACCGAGGAGGCGATCCGCCAGTGGCAGCGCAGCGCCGCCGCCAGCGAGCGCCGCGGCCTCGGCGACGTCGACGCGGTTGCCGAGCGGGTGGTGCGCTCGATCACCAGCTTCGGCCCGCTCAGCGGCCTGTTCGACGCTGCCGGGATCGAGGAGATCGAGATCGAGGGCGACCTGGTGATGTACGTCGACTCCAGCGGCCGCCGTCAGACGCTGGTCGCGCCGACGACGCAGGAGGAGAACCACCAGGCCATCGACCGGCTGCTGGCCGCGACCCAGCGCCACCTCGACACCCAGAACCCCATGGTCCACGCGCGCGTCCTCGGCGGGCGCGCCCGCCTGTCGGCGGCCATCCCCCCGGTCGCCGACAAGCTCTCCTGCACCATCCGCTTCCACCAGCTCCGCAACGAATCGCTGGCGAGCATGGTGCGCCGCGGTTCGCTGACCTGGCCCGCCGCCGGCTTCCTGTGGGCGATCGCCCAGACCCGCCTGTCGCTGGTGATCTCCGGGCCGCCGTTCGCGGGCAAGACCTCCATGCTCGGCGCGGTGCTGGCGGCGGTCCCGCCGCAGCGGCGCATCCGCGTGGTGGAGGACACCCGCGAGCTGATCGACGAGCGGCCCACCATCTCCTACCTGGAGTCGCGGGCGCGCTCGCTGGCCGGCGAGGGCGAGATCACCCTGCGCGACCTGATCAAGTTCGTGCTGAAGATGCGCCCCGACTACATCGTGGTCGGCGAGGTGCTCGGCGCCGAGGCGTTCGAGATCGTGCGCGCGGTCAACGCCGGCTGCGGTTTCGCCTGCACGGTCCACGCCAACTCCGCCCGGGACGCCCTGACCGCCCTGGTCAACGCGGCCATCATGGCCGGCGAGAACGTCAAGTCCTCGGACGTGCGCGAGGTGCTCGCCTCCTCCATCAAGTACGTGATGCACCTGGAGGTCCAAGAGGGCGACGCCGCCTCGGCCGGCGCGAACGGCTCCGCACCGGGCCTGGCGGGCCGGGCGCCGGCGCCGCGGTCCGCCGGCCTGCTGCGCCAGACCCGCGAGATCATCGAGCTGGTCCCGAGCCTCCACCACGACTTCAGCCACGAAGTGCTGTTCCGGCGCGAGGCGCTCGGCAAGCCGCTGGTGTGGACCGGGACGATGCCGCACAACGCCGAGGTCGTCGACCGCGCCCTGCCGCGCGGGCTCAGCGTCGCCGGCATCCTCGAAGGGCGCGTTTCCCCGTTCGAGCTGCGCGAGGGTTTCTACCAGCAGGAGCTGGCACCATGATCCTGCTGGCGGCGCTGGCGTGCGGGACCTTCGCCTACCTGGCGAGCGGGCTGGTGCTGGGCGTCTCGCCGCTGCGCCGGCTCGGCGGCGCCGGCTCGCGGCGCCCGCCCGGCCGCTGGCAGCTCTGGCTCGACCAGGCCGGCGCGAGGCTCAGCCCGCGACAGTTCGTCACCGGCTCGATCGCGGTGGGCCTGCTCGCCTTCCTGATGCTGAGCGCGCTCACCCGCACACCGGGGGTCGCGCTGATGCCCGCGATCGCGCTCGGCTGCCTGCCGGGGGCGTTCTTCGCCAGGCAGCGGGCCGCCAGGCTGCGCGCGGTGCAGCTCGCCTGGCCGGACGCGTTGCGCGAGCTGTCCAGCTCGATCGCGGCCGGGCTCTCGCTCGACCGCGCGCTCGGCGAGCTCGCCGAGGTCGGGCCCGCACCGATCCGGGTTGCCTTCGGCCGCTTCCCGATGCTGTCCCGCGCGCTCGGCCCGGTCGCCGCGCTGGAGGTCATGAAGGAGGAGCTGGCCCACCCCACCTCCGACCGGGTGATCGAGGTCCTCATCCTGGCGCAGCGCCGCGGCGGCCAGGTGCTGCTCACCATCCTCGAGGAGCTGATCGAGGCCACCACCGACGACCTCAACACCCAGGAGGAGATCAAGACCAACGCGCTGGAGGGCAAGATCAACGCCCGCATCGTGTTCGCGCTGCCGTGGTTCGTGCTCCTGCTGCTGGTCGCCAGGCCCGGGCCGTTCCAGGACTTCTACCGCTCGCCGGGCGGCCTGGTGATCGTGGTGGTGGCCGCGATCTGGAGCCTGGTCGGGCTGTGGCTGGTGCAGCGCTTCGCCCGGCTCCGGGGCGAGCCGCGGGTGTTCGGCTCGCCGGCCACGTTGGCCGCGCCCGACGCCGTCGAGGAACGGGGGTCGGCCTCGTGACCGCCGACCTGGCCGATCCGCGCGTGATCCTGGCCTCGCTGCTGGCCGGCTTCACGGTCGCGCGGATCGCCTGGTGGGTCGTGCGGCCGCCGACCCGGCTGAGCGCCAGGGTGCGCCCGTACACGATCTCCAGCCGCAGCGCCCTCGGCCGCCGGCCCGACACCCTGGTGTTGTCGGAGTCCCCGGTCGAGCGCTCCGACTCCGTCCTGGTGCGCCTGCTCGGCCCCATGGTGATGAAGTTGGCCGACGTGCTCGGCGGGCTGATCGACCACGGTGGGGACGAGCGGCTGTTGCTGCGCCTGAAGCACGCCGGTGTGCTGGGCGACGTGCCCGAGACCAGGCGCGCTCTCCAGTACCGCGTCCAGGTCGTCAGCACCGCGGCGGTCGCCACCGCCGGAGGACTCGGTCTCGGGCTGCTGATCGGCCACACGGCCGCTCCAGCGCTGGCGGTGGGCGGCATCGGGCTGGTGTTCGGCCTGGCGTGGCCGCGCGGCCGGCTCGACCGGCTGATCACCCGGCGGCGCGAGGAGATGCGGGTCGAGCTCTACACCGTCAACCACCTGCTGGCCATGCACGTCCGGGTCGGCGGCGGCGTCATCCAGGCGCTGCAGCGCGTGGTCGAGCGCGGCAGCGGCGCGGTCGTCGCCGAGCTGGCGGAGGTGCTGCGCGCGCACCGCAGCGGCGTCCGCATCAGCGCCGCCCTCACCCGTGCCGCCGGCCAGAGCGCCGAGCCCCACGCCGCGCGCACGTACCGGCTGCTCGCGGCAAGCGCCGAGCACGGCGCCGACCTGGCCCGCGGGCTCATGGACCTGAGCCGCGACCTGCACAGCCAGCGCCGCGAGGACCTGCGGCGGCTGGCGACCAGGCAGCGGGCGGCAACCATCATCCCGATCGTCGTCATCCTCGCGCCGGTGCTGCTGCTGTTTGTGGCGGCACCGCTCCCATCGATCGTGTTCGGAGGGCTCACGGGGCGGTGAGCATGGAAGGAGGAAGCACATGCCCTTCTGGATGTTCGTGTGGCTGTGGACGGCCCCTGGCCGGCTGATGGGCCGGGCCGGGCGCGGCGCCAGGGCCTCCGGGGCCCGGGGCGCCGGGGCGCAGGCCGGGTTCTCGACGGCGGAGGGCCTTGCGGGAGCGGCGCTCGCCGTCGTCGCGCTGATCGCCATCTGGGCTGCCATGCGGGCTTTCGGGCTCGACATCATCAGGTGGATGCAGGACCAGATCACCAGCTCGGGCGGCGGAGGCTAGGACGGCGAGCGATGCGCTGGCTGCCGAGTCACCAGATAGCGGCGCCCCGTGCCGGCGGCTTCGTCACCACCCAGTTCGTGCTGGCGGTGGCGTTCTCGCTGCTGCTGTTCGTGATGCTCTGCAACGCGATCGTCTACCAGTACGGGCGCGGCGTGATCCGCTCCGCGCTCGACGAGGGCGTGCGCAGCGGCAGCCGTGCCAGCGGCTCGACCGCGACCTGCCTCCAAGCCGCCGAGGAGGTCAGGCGGTCGCTGCTCGGCGGCCCGATCGGCGCCCACGTCTCGATGCGGTGCGCGTTCGTCGCCGGCCAGGTCCGCGCGACCGCCAGCGGCTACCTGCCGAGCTGGCTTCCGCTCGTCCCGGACTGGCCGGTCAGCCTCGGCGCCACCGCCGTCAAGGAACCCTTCACCGCGCCGACCACCACCGTCCCGGGAGCGGCCCAGTGAGGCGGACTTGGCGCCGGCGGGCGTGGATGGCGGTGCGTCCCGGCCGCCGGGTTCCGCGGGGAGGGTTCATCGCCTCCGAGTTCGTGCTCGGGGTGTGCGTGATCATCCTGCCGGTGACGCTGCTGGTGCTGGCGCTGCCGACCTGGTCGGAGCGCCAGGCCATGGCGCAGCGCGCCGCCAACGAGAGCGCGCGCGAGGTGGTGCTCGCCGACTCCTGGAGCGCCGGGGTGGGAGCGGCCAGGGCGGCCGTCGACCAGGTGGCCGGCAACTACGGCCTCTCCCTCGACGACGTGCGCGGGCCCGACTTCACGGCCGGCGGAGGCCTCGCCGGCGGGCAGACGGTCGTGTCCCGCGTCACCGTGCGCATGCCGATGATGGTGATCCCGTTGGTCGGTCGCGCCGGGAGCTGGTCGTGGACCGCCGTGCACGCCGAGCGGGTCGACGACTACCGATCCTTCCCCCAGGGGCCGTGATCGCCGTGGCCCGTGGACTCCAGATGCTGCGGCCCGACGACCGGGAGCGCGGGTCCATCACCATCTGGCTGCTCGGGCTCGCCGTGCTGCTGCTCTTCGTGGGCGGGCTCAGCCTCGACCTGTGGCGTGCGGTCAGCGCCAGGCAACTGCTCGCCAACGCCGCCGACGCGGCGGCAATCGCCGGGTCGACCGGCGTCGACACCGCCCGGTTCCGCGACACCGGCGTGGTCGTCCTGGACCCCGTCCTGGCCGCGCAACGCGTCCGCGACAGCCTGGCCCACCAGGGCGGCGTCCCGTTGGTCGCGCCGCCGGCGGTCGAGGTCGACCCCGACCCGCCCCAGGTCGCCGTGGTCCTGACCGGTCAGGTCCGGCTCACCCTGCTGCACGTGCTCCTGCCCAACCAGCCGCCGCTCACCATCCGCGTGCGCGCGGTCTCGGCCCCGAGGGAGGTCCCGTGACCAGGTCGCGCCTTGCCGCCGCCATCGCCATCCCGATCCTGCTCACCATCGGGCTCGCCTTCACGTTCCTCCAGGGTCGCCACCCCGCCGGCCAGGCAGCCCCGGCCACCGTCGCCCCGAGTTCGTCCCTCCCGCCGCCCCCCACCACCAACAGGCCCAACCCCCCGAAAGCCACGGGCGAAGACTGGCTCGCGATCATGAGCGACATCCTCACCTACCGCCACTACCTCTACGAGCACCCCCAACCCAACCTCCTCCCCCAGATCTACGACAAGCGCTGCCCCTGCTTCACCCAGGAACGCAACGCCCTCGCCGACCTCCAACGCCGCGGCTGGAAGTACACCGACCAGGGAGTCAAGGTCCTCTCCGCCAAACTCCTTGGTCG
>WNGG01001150.1_pt1 | contig 45724 bp, 48 predicted proteins | sample 5400661 | NCBI WGS metagenome assembly WNGG01 (sample SAMN13153372, study PRJNA577476) | soil metagenome | isolation source: 100 cm soil or saprolite under Garry oak tree replicate 1 | place: USA:California | collected 2016-06-15 | reverse complement strand
CAAGTACCAGCCGGTCCCGCTGTCCGAGCAGGTCGCGGTGCTCTACGCCGGGACGCAGGGGCACCTGGACAAGGTCCCGACCGCTCGGGTCCTCGAATGGACAGGGTCGTTCCTTCGCTTCCTGAAGAGCGAACGTCCCGGCGTGCTCGACGCGATCGACAAGAAGCAGGCGCTCGACGACGACCTCTTCGCCCGGCTGAACGCCGCCATCTCCACCTTCAACCACCAGTTCGGCGTCCAGGGCTACGAGGAGCAGCCCGACCCAGCTGGGCAGCCGGTGCCGGCCGAGCGGGCGGCCAGCAAGCCCGCGCCGGCCAAACCGGCGTCCACTGATAAGGCCTAGCAGTTGCCGGCTTTCAGGGACATCGTCCGCCGCATCGACTCGATCAAGAACACGCAGAAGATCACCAAGGCGATGCAGGTCGTGGCCGCGACTCGATTGCGCCGGGCGCAGTCGGCGGTGCAGGCCACGCGTCCTTACGCCGACAAGATGATCGAGGTGCTCCAGACGGTCGGCGAGCGCGCGACTGAGTACAAGCACCCGTTCCTGGTCCGGCGCGAGGGGAAACGCGGCGTGATGATTCTCGTCACCACCGACAAGGGCCTGTGCGGCGCGATCAACGTCAACAGCATCCGCGCCGCGACGCGCTACATGAGCCAGAACTATCCCGACGAGCAGCGGTACGTGACGCTGGGACGAAAGGGTCGCGACTTCCTGCTGCGATACCGCCGTGACGTCGTCGCCGAGGTGAGCGGCCTTCCCGACCGGCCTAGCCCGGGCCAGGTCCTGCCCGCGGTCACCGTCGCGCTCGAGGAGTACACGAAGGGCAACACCGACGCCGTGCTGCTGTGCTACGCGAAGTGGGTCTCGACGCTCCGGCAGGAACCGACGATCCGCGTCCTCATCCCGGCCGAGATCCCGAAGCGCGAGGTCGAACGTGAGGGACCCCAGGCGGACTACATCTATGAACCCGAGGCCGAGGCGGTCCTGGCAGGTCTGCTTCCACGCTACGTCGAGACCCAGGTTTTCCAGGCGGTGCTCGAGAACAAGGCGAGCGAGTACTCGGCCAAGATGATCGCGATGCAGAACGCGACTAAGGCGGCAGGCGATCTGATCGACGCGCTGACCCTTTACGCCAACAAAGTGCGGCAAGCCGGCATCACGACGGAGCTGATGGAGATCGTCAGCGGCGCCGAGGCCGTGAGCGGCGCGACCTGAGAGAGGAGTTCGAAGTGGCGAAGACGAAACACAAGACGGAAAAGAAGAAGGAAGCGATCCCCGCACGCGAAGGTCGAATCCACCAGGTCATCGGGGCCGTGGTGGACGTCGCCTTCGACCCCGGCGATCAGCCGGAGCTGTTCGAGGCGCTGGAAGTCACAACCGCGGATAAGCGCAATGTCGTGCTCGAGGTCGCGTCCGACATCGGCGACAACGTCGTCCGCTGCATCGCCATGGACTCGACCGACGGAATCCACCGGGGCGACCCGGTGCATGCAACCGGAGCGCCGATCTCGGTGCCGGTGGGCGTTGAGACCCTCGGCCGCATGTTCAACGTGATCGGGAACGCGATCGACGATGAGCCGACACCAGAGGGAACTACGCGATGGCCGATCCACCGGCCCGCGCCGCCGGTGTCGGAGCAACAGGCCAAGGTCGAGATCCTCGAGACGGGGATCAAGGTCATCGACCTGATCTGCACGTTCGCCAAGGGCTCGAAGATCGGGCTGTTCGGAGGCGCCGGCACCGGCAAGACGGTGATCGTGCAGGAGCTCATCCGCAACATCGCCTACCACCACAAGGGCCGCTCGGTTTTCGCGGGCGTGGGGGAGAGGACCCGCGAGGGCAACGACATGTACGTCGAGATGCAGGACGCCGGCGTGCTGCCTCAGACCGCCCTCGTCTTCGGACAGATGAACGAGCCTCCGGGCGCGCGCGCTCGTGTGGGACTCACGGGCCTGACCATGGCCGAGTTCTTTCGCGATGAGGAGGGAGCCGACGTGCTCCTCTTCGTCGACAACATCTTCCGTTATCTGCTCGCCGGCTCGGAGGTGTCGGCGCTGCTCGGTCGCATGCCGTCCGCCGTCGGCTACCAGCCGACCCTCGCCTCCGAGATGGGCGAGCTGCAGGAGCGCATCACGTCGACGCGCAAGGGTTCGATCACTTCGGTGCAGGCGGTATATGTGCCCGCCGACGACTACACCGACCCCGCGATCCAGACCGTGTTCGCGCACCTGGGCGCGACCCTACGGTTGGAGCGCTCGCTGGTCGAGATCGGCATTTACCCAGCGGTCGACCCGCTCGGCTCGTCGAGCCGGTTCGTCGAACCGGCGATCGTCGGCCAGGACCACTACGACGCGGCGCAGGGCGTGAAGAAGATCATGCAGCGCTACAAGGACCTGCAGGACATCATCGCGATACTCGGCATGGAGGAGCTCTCGGAAGACGACAAGCAGGCCGTGTCGCGGGCGCGCAAGGTGCAGCGATTCCTGTCGCAGCCCTTCAGCGTGGCGCAGCGCTTCACCGGGCGCGAGGGCCGCCTCGTGTCGATCGCCGAGACGGTGCGCGGCTTCAAGGAGATCCTCGAGGCATGGTGGGCACGATCGACGAAGCGCGACAGCAGGCCGAAGCGATGAAGAAGAGCGAGGCCAAGTAGTTGCCGGTACCGCTGCGGGTGGTCAGCGTCGAGCGAAGCCTCTTCGAGGGCGACGTCGACTTCATCGTGGCCACCGGTGCCGAAGGCGAGCTGGGCATCCTGCCGCGTCACGCACCGCTTATGACCATCCTCAAGCCCGGCGCCCTGAAGATCAAACAGGGTGGGGAGGAGCAGCTGCTGTTCGTCGGAGGAGGTTTTCTCGAGGTGCTGCCGGACCGGGTCACCGTGCTCGCTGACGTGGCCGAGCACGCCGAAGAGATCTCGATCGCGAGCGCCGAGGAGGCGCGCCGCCGGGCCCAGGAAAAGCTCGCGGGGACGCTGACCTCCGCCGAGGAGACCGAGTTCCAAAACGCGCTCGCCATGGCCGAGGCCCGCCTCCGCCTGGCCCGAGCCCGCCGCGGCTAAGGTTTAGGCCCTGATGGCAGGGCGCGACCGCGCGCTCCGGATCACCGGGGGCGCGCAGCTGGCCGGCAAGGTCTGCGTCAGCGGCTCCAAGAACGCCGCGTTGCCCGAGATGGCCGCGGCCCTTCTGACCACCGACCGCGTGACACTCCACAACGTGCCCAAGGTGACGGACACGCGGGTGATGGCCGAGATCATCGAGGAGCTCGGTGGGCGTTCCGAGGGCGACGGTACCGTGCTGCTCAAGACGGGCGCGGCCGTGCGCAGCGACGTGCCTGACGAGCTCGGCCGCCGCATGCGGGCCACGATCGTGCTGCTCGGCGCGCTGCTCGGCCGGTTCGGCAAGGCGCGCGTGCCGCGACCGGGCGGCGACGACATCGGCGCGAGGCGGGTGGAACAGCACCTGCGAGGTCTCCGCCAGATGGGCGCATCCATCAACGAGACGGAGGACGAGATCGTCGCCACGGCTGAACGCCTGCATGGCGATCGCATCGTCTTCGACCTGCCCACGGTCACCGGGACGGAGAACATCCTGCTCGCCGCGGTGAAGGCAGAGGGCAGGACCGAGATCTTCAACGCCGCGCGCGAGCCGCACGTCCAGGACCTGTGCCGCCTGCTCATTGCGATGGGTGCGCAGATCGAGGGGGTCGGGACCGAGCGCCTCATCGTCGACGGCGCTGACGAGCTGCGCGGCGCCGAGCACACCGTCATCGCCGACTACCTCGAGGCCGGGACGTACGCGATCGCGGTGGCGGCGGCCGGCGGCGATCTGCGAATCGAATGCAGCCGGCCCGAGGACCTGCCCGTGCTCCTGCTGAAGCTCGAACAGGCCGGGGCTCAGGTCGAGGCCGGTGAGGATTGGTTCCGCGTGGCGCGATCCCCAGCGTCGTCGCTCAAGCCGATTGACATGTCGACCTGGACGTTCCCTGGGTTTCCCACTGACCTCCAGGCCCAGTACATGGCCTTGATGACGCGGGCCGAAGGCGAGAGCGTGATCTCCGAGTATGTGCACGAGAACCGCTTCCAGCATGTGCGCGAGCTGGCGAAGATGGGCGCCGCCATCACGGTGGAAGGCCGGCTGCACGCGGTCGTGCACGGACCGTGCAGGCTGCACGGCACAGAGGTGGCGATCCCAGACATCCGGTCGGGCGCGGCGCTCGTCATCGCGGCGCTCTGTGCGGAAGGGGAGAGCGTGCTGCGCAATTCCTGGCACATCGAGCGGGGCTACCAGGACATGGTCGGCAAGCTGGCCTCGGTCGGCGCCCGGATCAAAAGCGTAAGCGTCGACTCGGACTCGAGCGGCTCAACCCACACTTACGAATAAGTTGTCGATCCTCTCCCGGAAGATCGGCATCGACCTCGGCACTTCGACGGTGCTTATCTACGTCAAGGGCGAAGGCATCGTCGTCAACGAGCCGTCGCTCGTCGCGCTCAACAGGGACGGGACACGCATCCTCGCGGTAGGCAAGCGGGCGTTTGAGATGGTCGGCCGAGCCCCGGACTCGATCCAGATTGTGCGGCCGATGCGAGATGGTGTGATCGCCGACTTCGTCGTGACCGAAGGGATGCTTCACCACCTGATAGGCAAGGTCCAGGGCCGCCAACGCCTGTTCAAGCCCGAGATCATGATCTGCGTGCCGTCGGGTGTCACCTCCGTTGAGCGCAGGGCCGTGACGGAGGCGGCGATCTCGGCCGGGGCGCGCCAGGCATGGCTCATCGACGAGCCGCTTGCGGCCGCCATCGGGGTCGGCCTTCCAATCGCGGAGCCGAGAGGCAACGCGATCTGCGACATCGGCGGCGGCACGACCGAGATCGCGGTCATCTCGCTGTCCGGCATGGTGGTGGCGCATTCGATCCGGGTCGGGGGCAACCGCATTGACGATGCCATCGCGAGCTACCTGAAGCGCAGGCACAACCTGTTGATCGGCGAACGCACCGCGGAAGAGGTGAAGGTCGCCGTCGGATCGGCGGTGTCGATGAAGCAGCCGCCGGTCACGGAGGTGCGGGGACGTGACCTGGTCACGGGCCTGCCCAAGAACGTTCAGGTCACGTCCAATGACGTCGTCGAGGCGATCCAGGAGCCGCTGCGCCTGATCGTCGGCGCGGTACGGGACGTGCTGGAGGAGACGCCGCCTGAGCTGGCGGCCGACATCTTCGACCGCGGGATCGTGCTCTCAGGCGGCGGGGCGCAGCTGCGCGGCCTCGATCGCTATATCTCGATGCACACCGGCATCCCGGCAGTGGTGGCGGACGAGCCGCAGACTTCAGTGGTACGCGGTACCGGACTCGCGCTCGAGAACTTTGAAGTGCTTAAGCGCAACCAGTCTTATCTGCGTTGAAGGGGCTCGTTGCAGCCCCTCCGGCCGTTCCGGCCACCTCCCCTTGAATGGGGAGGAGACTTATTGACTGGTCTACGGGTCGTTATCGATGGGTCTGGGCTCGAGAGGCCTCGGGCGGGGGTCGGCGTTTACACCACCCAGATCCTCCACGCGATGGCGGTTGACCGACCCGACTGGCGCCTCATCGTTTTCGGGCCGGCGGGCGGATTCGCCTACGTGCCCGAGGCGTCGTATCACCTGCTTCCGCGAACCCGGCTCGTCGGACGCCACCTCCAGTGGCCCGCCGCGTTGCGGCGCCTCAGCCCGGATGTCTACTTCGGCCCGGCCGGGGCGATGCCGCTGGGCCGGATCGGCATCCCTTCCGCGATCACGGTGCACGACCTGGCCATCTACCGCAACCCGCGTTGGTTTCCCGGCCGCCAGCCGTTGAGCACGCGCCTGGTCGTGCCACGGTCGATCCTGCGCGCAGACGTGGTCATCGCTGTTTCGGAAAACACGGCACGCGACACCGCTGAGCTGTTCGGCATCGACCGCGGTCGCATCCACGTCGTCCCGCATGGTGTCTCGCCGAAGCTGCGCCCGATGGGCGCCGAAGAGCTCGCCGACGCGCGCGCCAGGCTCGGTCTGCCCGACCGATTCATCCTGTTCGTGGGGACGATCGAGCCTCGCAAGAACCTCGAGACGCTGCTCGACGCGTGGGCCACGATGCGCGACCGCCCGGACCTCGTCGTCGTTGGATCGTGGGGTTGGCGCTACGAGGCCATACGCGGCAAGATGGCCCGGCTGGGTCCCAGGCTCCATCACCTCGAGTCGGTCGACCCTGACGAGCTGCCCGCGATCTACAACCTGGCCCGGGCGCTGGCCCATCCGGCTTGGTACGAAGGGTTTGGCCTGCCGCCGGTTGAAGCCATGGCCTGCGGGACCCCCGTCGTGGTATCAGACCGTTCGAGCCTGCCTGAGGTCGTCCAGGACGCCGGCCTCATCGTGCCCGCCGGCGAGCCGGAGGAATGGCGCAAGGCGCTGGAGCGGGTGGTAGGAGACACGCAGCTTGCCGCCGACCTGCGCCATAAAGGCATCCTGCGCGCGGCGCAGTTCAGCTGGGATCGCGCGGCCCGCCTGACGTGGCGCGCGATCGATGAAGCGATCAGCTCTCGACGATCTCTTTGATGACGGCAGCCACTCCGGCAGCGGTCTTGTCCCAGGAGAACTTGGCTGCGCGAGCGCGGGCGATCCGCGCGAGCCTGGTGCGCAGGGTCTGGTCGTTCAGCGCAACGCTGAGCACGCCTGCCAGCTCGTCGGGGTTGGCGGATTCATGGAAGTACAGCACCGCTTCGCCGCCGACCTCGGGCAGGGAGGAGGACTTCGCGGCCACGACCACCTTCCCGCGCGCCATCGCCTCGAGCACTGGCAGCCCGAAGCCCTCATAAAGGCTCGGCACGACCACCGCTGCGGCGCGCTTGTACAGCAGCTCGAGCATGGGCTGGTCGACCCAGCCGAGGACGCGGGTGTGCGTCGAGCTGCGAAGCGTCTCCGAGAGCCCGCGGTCCCGCTGCGGCCCCGCGATGACGAGCGTGACGCCGTCGAGGCGCTCCACCGCGGCCAGCGCCGCGGCCTGATTCTTGCGCGGCTCGATGCGCCCTACCTGCAGGACGAACGTGCCGTTCAGCCCCAGCTCGTTGAGTGCCGATGCGGGTGCGGGCGGGGTCGCGGGTGGGGTGATGCCGAGCGGCACCACGCGGACGCGCTCCGGCGCCACTCCGTACGCCTCGACCAGATCTTGCTTCGTCGACTCGGACACGGCGATGAGCAGGCGGCACCTGGCCATGGCCCAGCGCGTGGTCACCCGGAGGTAGGTTCGGGCGCCGAGGCTGTAGGCCTGCGGGTGGCGCTCGAAAGCGAGGTCGTGCACGACGGTCAGCACCTTGCCCGGCCAGGCGAACGGGATTACGTGGCCCGGGACGAAAAGGACATCAGGCCGTTCGCGCGCCAAACCGATCGGCAGACGCACCTGCGACCACATCCGGCGGAACGGCAGCACGACCGCGTCGACTTCGAGACCGGCGCGCGGGCGTGATGCGAAGAAGCGCCAGCGGTACTCGGGCGCCACGTGGGGCAGCCGCGCCGACACCTCGCGCGTGTAGGTCTCGGTCCCGGTCACGACAGCGCGCGTGGCGGGATTGACATCCACCGCGATGGTCGTCGGCCGCGATCCCCCCGCCACTTCTCGGACGACCTTAAGCTAACGGCCGTGGGGCATGTCGCCGGGCGCGTCGCAGTCGCGGCGGCTCTCTTGCTTGCCACCTCCTACCTCTTGCAGGCAGACGATTCGCGCCCATTCTCGGAGGCCCCGCTGCCGGTGGCCGCCGTGCAGCTCGCACCGATCCTGACCGTCCAAGCCGGCAACGGCGACCGCGAATATTTCGTTTCGCACCGAGACATCGTTCCGCTGGGCTCCTCCGCGATCAGCCTTCCAATCCTCATGTACCACTACATCCGCAAGCCTCCGTCGATCCGCACCGACATGCTCGGATTCAAGCTCTCGGTCTCGCCTGAGGACTTCCAGGCCCAGATGGACTGGTTGTATGCAAACCACTATCACCCGGTGAATTTCAACCAGTCTCGCGCCTATTTCGCAGGCAGCACGGCGCTTCCCTCCCGGCCGATCGTGATCACGTTCGACGACGGCTACCAGGACTTGTACACGGCAGCCTTTCCGATCCTCAAGGCGCACGGCTTCATGGCCGTCGCTTACATCGTGAGCGGGTACGTCGACCGTCCAGGCTACGTGTCGAGAGGCCAGGTGCTCGAGATGGACCGGGCCGGCATCGAGATCGCTTCACACACGGTCAATCACCCGGACCTCGCTCGCTCCGGATTGGGCTCGGTGACATTTGAGGTCGGGCAATCGAAGCGCTGGCTGGAGCAGGCGGTCGGCCACCCCGTGCTCGATTTCGCATACCCATCGGGCCAATACGACACTCAGGCAATCCAGGCGGTGAACAGGGCCGGCTACAGCACGGCGGTCACGACGTCTGTGTCGTCGACAGTGCACAGCATGGCCGACCGCTACACGTGGGGTCGGGTGCGAGTGGGCGGGGGGGAATCGCTGGCTGAGTTCATCACCAACCTCGGACCCAACATGCCTTCGACGACGATCTCGACTCTCGACGTCGAGCAGTCTTGAGTCAGGCTCGGATTCTTGGGGTAAGGGTCGACTGCCTGGACATGAACGAAGCGCTCGAAAGGCTCGAGCATTTCGTCGACGAAGGCGGACTGCACCTCGTCGCAACCGTGAACCCCGAGTTCGTGATGCGGGCGCAGAACGATGCCGAGTTCGCGCGGGTGCTCGCCTCGGCGCAGCTTTGCCTGGCCGATGGCTCGGGCGTGGTCTGGGCCGCGCGGCGGCAAGGCTGCCCGCTGCCCGGGCCGGTTGCGGGCGTCGACCTGGTCGAGCCGATCGCGGCGATGTGTGCGCGACGCGGGTTCCGCCTCTTCCTGCTCGGGGCCATGGCCGGAGTCGCGGATGAGCTTGCCGCCACGCTGCGCGAAGCCCACCCACACCTTGCGGTGACGGCGCACACGGGCGGCCCCGACCCGGCGCACGACGCCGAAACGTTGGAGCTGATCCACGAGCGCAGCGCCGACGTCCTTCTCGTCGCGTACGGCGCGCCCGCCCAGGAGCTGTGGATCGACCGGCTGCGGGCCCGGCTGCCGGTGGCCGTCGCAATTGGAGTGGGGGGTGCATTCGACTACCTGACGGGGCGGGTGCCGCGGGCCCCGGCGTGGATGAGAAGGGCCGGGATCGAGTGGCTCCACCGTCTCGCGCGCCAGCCCTGGCGCATCCGGAGGATGGCCGTGCTCCCCGCCTACGCGATCAAGGTTCTCAGCGCTCCCAAGTAACATCGCGCGTGCCGTGTTGAGCGTCGTGGTGCCTTGCTACAACGAAGAGCAGCGACTGCCGCGAACCATCGAGCAGATCGAGCGGTACCTGGATGGCATACATGTGGCGTACGAGCTGATCCTGGTCGATGACGGAAGCGCCGATGGAACGCGCATGGTGATGGATGCGGCGGTCGGTCGCCACGACGGCGTTCGCGTCGAGGCGCTGCCGCGCAATCGGGGCAAGGGTCGCGCGCTCGCCCTTGGCGTCGAGGCGGCAAAGGGAGACGAGATCCTGCTGACGGACGCCGACCTCTCGACACCGATCGAAGAGCTCGACAAGCTTCAGGCCGCGCTGGACGCAGGGGCCGGCGTCGCTATCGGGTCGCGCGCGCTGAAGAACTCGCGTGTCGAGATCTCGCAGCCGTTCTATCGCGTCATGATGGGCAAAGGATTCAACCTGATCGTGCAGGCGATCCTGCTTCCGGGGATCTGGGACACGCAGTGCGGATTCAAATTGTTTCGCGCGGACGTGGCTCGCCGGGTCTTCGCCGACCTGATCACAGACGGGTTTGGCTTCGATCCCGAGGTCCTCTATCGCGCACGCAAGCAAGGGGTGAGGATCACCGAGGTGCCTGTCGTTTGGCGCAATTCCGCACCTACGAAGGTGAACGCGGTGCGCAGCTCGCTCGACATGCTGAAGCACGTCATCAGGCTGAGGTTCGGAGTGTGAGCGGCGGTGGCAGGCTCACGCAGCGCAAGTCGCCGCCGACCGAAGTGCTGGTCGTGCTGCCAACCTTCAACGAGCGGGAGAACCTGGAAAGGGTTGTCGCGGGCGTCCGGCACCTCGGCCACGACGTGCTCGTTGTGGATGACGCATCGCCCGATGGGACCGGGCAGCTCGCGGACGAGCTCGCAGATGCGGACAACGGGATTCGCGTCCTGCATCGCGAGCGCAAGCTCGGCATCGGGAGCGCCTATGCGGATGCGTTCCGGATCGGGCTCGACGAGGGCTCGTTGCTGTTCGTCGAGATGGACGCGGACGGCTCGCACCGGGCGCAGGACCTGGACCAAATCGTGGATGCCGCGCGGGGAAACGGTGGCCTGGCCATCGGATCGCGTTACATGCGTGGTGGCGAGATCGCCGGGTGGCCGGCGCACCGTCTCCTTCTCTCCCGGGGGGCCAACGTCTACTGCCGGACGCTGCTGCGCCTCCGCGTCCGCGACTGCACGTCGGGGTTTCGCTGCTACACGCGCCAGCTCCTCGCTGGCATGCGGCTCGGTGAGATCGTCTCGCAGGGCTACTCGTTCCAGATCGAGATGGTCCACCGAACCGTGCGACTTGGCTATCCGGTGGTCGAGGTGCCGATCCGCTTCGAGGACCGTGTCGCCGGAGCCTCGAAGGTCTCGCAGGGAGAGATCAGTCGCGCACTCTGGACGGTTCTACGCCTGAGCATGTCGCGATGAAAACAGTTGAAAAAGTCTCCTCCCCGCAAGCGGGGAGGTGGCCCGCAGCGCCGGAGGGGAGAGAGGAGTCCCCAGCCCGGCTCTCCGAATGGAGATTGCCGCTCCTGGTCGGTCTCGCCCTTGCCGTCATCAGCGCCATCCCTTACCTCTACGCCTATGCCGTGCAGCCGTCCGGCCATGTCTTTGTCGGCTTCTTCTATCTGTGGGACGACGCGACCACCTACCTGGCGAAGATGCGCGAGGGTTGGGAAGGCTCGTGGGCCTGGCAGAACCGCTACACGACCGAGGCGAGCCCGACCGCATACCTCTTCATGTTCTGGATCGCGCTGGGGCACATCGCGGCGGTGACCAACCTGTCGCTGATCGTGGTCTTTCACCTGGCACGGATCGCCGGCGCCTTCGCGCTCATGGCTGCCGCCTGGCTCTGCATCTGTCACTTCATCCAGGACCGCTCGGCCCGTCGCTTCGCCCTGTTCTTCCTCGCGTTCGGCCTTGGGCTCGGCCTGGTCATCTGGGCGGCAGGGCGTCCGGCAGTGTTCGACGGGCCGACCGAGGGCCTCGACCTGCGCATGCCCGAGCTGAGCGCCTTCTACTCCATCCTCGCGCTGCCGCATTTCGCCTGGTCGGGGGTTTTTGCGGCGCTTGGGATAGCACTCACCCTGAAAGCGATCGAACGAGGAAGCCTGTGGTTCGGCCTGCTCGCGGGGCTGGCTTGGCTCGGTCAGGCCTCGATCCATCCGCAGATGCCGCTCCTGATGGGGGGCGCCACCGCGGTGGCGCTGCTGCTGCGTCCCACTCGCCCACGCGGCTGGGTCGCCGCGGCGCTGGCCTTCGCCATTCCCGCGCCCTACATCCTTTATTCGTACCTGGCCTTCGTGGGCAACCCGGAGGTCGAGCGGTGGACCTTCCATTCCAAGAACGCCGTCGCGCCCGAGACGGTGAGCTTGCTTTTCGCCCTCGGTCCGCAGCTCTTGCTGGCGGCGGCCGGCGTGCCGGGTGCTCTCCGCCGGCGGACTCGCGAGGATGTCTTCCTGCTCGCATGGCTCGTCCTGCTCGCCGCCATCCTGTGGCTGCCCAACCCGGCCGGCGATCTGAGACGGCGGTTCTTTGACGCCATCTACCTCCCGCTGGTACTGCTCGGCGCGCGCGGGATGTACGAGGCGATCTTGCCGCGGCTCCGCAGCCTGCGGGCGCGGCGCTTGATTCCTTTCTCTTATGTGACGGTCGCAGCAATCGGCAGCGCCTTCCTGCTCCTGGCGCCGTTGGCCGTCGCCGCGACGCCGCAGTACGAGATCAGCCAGGCCGAGTCCAAGGGCCTGACGTGGCTGGGTTCGCAGCCGGCGGGCCGCGTCCTGTGCATGCCCGGGGTCGGGCTTTACGTTCCGGCGTACAGTGCGGATACCGTCTACGTCGGGCACTACGACGAGACGTATAACTACGCCGCCAAGACCCAGACCGCGTTGAGCGTGCTGACCGGCCAATCGGACATCGAGCAGTTCATCCACGACAACCAGATCCGCTACGTGGTGTGGACCAGCGACCTCGGCTCCCCACCGCCGCCGGTGCTCGGCCCGCCGGCCTACGACACTCCGTACTTCAAGATTTGGGAAGTGCCCTGACGTAGATCACGGCGACCGAGTCCTGGTAGACCAGGGTCCACTCGGGTTGAGTCGCGAGCACGTTCGAGAGCGCCTCGCCTTTGTTGTAGACAACGTAATCGACGCCATACCGGTCGAGGATCTGCTTCCAGTCCGGCCGCAAGGTCTGGACGTCCTCGTAGTCGTTCAACAACGGATCGCCCATCAGGGCCGCTTCGCCGAAGATGAACACCTGCCGGTTCTTCTCCGGATAGAAGCGGAACGCGAGGTAGCCGCCCCAGCCGTACTGGTTGTACATGTGCGTGCCGACGTCCGGGTGAGCGGCCAGCCAGCCCGCCGCGGCGACCGGGTAGGTCGTCGCATCGACCTGCTGCTGTCGTGAGGCGGACACCTCGCTGGAGACGCGAAGGGCGGTGGTGCCGATGATGACCATCAGGACGATCGCGGTGACGACCGCGAACAGCGGCCGAGGGGGCAGGGTGATGGTCCACTTGCGAGCCGCGACGTACTCCCGCCACCACGAGCCGTACGTGTTGATCAGCACCGGGGTGGTCGCCGCGACGAAGAGCGCGATGTTGCGCACCGACTGCAGGGCGAGGAACAGTGCGATGGCGGTGAGCAGGAACTCGTACAGGGTCGGCCGGCGCAGGGCGAAGCCGCCGATCAGCAGGAACACCATGGCCTCGAATGGCCGTAGGTAGATCTGGTGAAAGTCGGGCGAGAACCACTCCACGATGAGCCGCTGCTGGGCGACGCTGCCCTGGGTCTGAAAGGGATACGGATAGAGGCTCAACAGGTGCGGCGTCACGGCGACGGCGAAGACCGAGGCGGCCGTGATCACCGCGAGACGGCGGACGTGCATCCGGTGGGCGGGGTTGTCCTGCTCCCACGCCCACATGAACAGCTCAGCGGCCAGCGCCACGCCCAACCAGGCGAACCCGATCACCCATCCGCCATGGAGGTTCGCCCATAGGACCATGACCAACGGGAAGAAGTTCAGTGCCCGGCTGCGCCCGCTGAGGTAGCCGTGCAGCCAGTAGAGCTCGAGGCAGCTCAGCGCGAACGTGATCATCTGGGCGCGCGGGCCCCAGATGGGGGAGCCGGCCACCGCGCCGATCGCCAGGCCCAGGCCGACGAACACGAAGGGCAGGCGCGCGACCTGGCGGTACATCAGCCAGAACCCGCCCCAGGTCAGCAGGCCGAAGGCGAGGACCAGTACGGTCAGCCCGAGCCTGCTGTACGTAAGCCACATGAGGACCTCGGTCAGGTACTCGTGGTCGGTCCAGACGTGGTTGGTGACCGTGAAGGTGAAGATGTCGGTGCTCGGCAGCATCCCGTTCTCGACCATCCACCGGCCGACGCGCAGGTGCCACCAGAAGTCGGGGTCCTGCTCGGGGCCGATGAACAGCACGAGGATCACGCTCATGACGCCGCCGAGCAGCAGCGTCCGTGCGCTCAGGCGCTCGGTCAGCCGCAAAGAACTAGCGGCGGGAGAGCGGGTTGGGTAGGTAGCGGGGGACGCGTCTTGCATATTCGGGGTACTCGTTGGGGAAAGTCTGGGCGAGGATGCGCTCCTCCCAGCGGATGCGCATCAGCTCACAGGCGACGAAATAGACGATCGCCAGCGCGCTGAGCCAGCCCGCGGTGGCCAGGTTGATGCCGATGGCGGTCGCGATCTCCCCAAGGTAGACGGGGTGCCGGCTCAGGGAGTAGGGCCCGCCCGTGACCAGGCGACGCGCCTCGGGGATGATCGAGAAGGACCGGCGCAGATAGGCGAGCCCCCAGACCGCGTAGGCAAGGCCGGCGGTCGCCAGGATGTCGGCCACCAAGACGAGCTCTGGCCGGCGTGTCCCCCCGGGCAGAAAGCTGGCGCCGATCGCGGCGAAGGTCCCGCTGAAGGCGATGACGATCACGGCCAGGCGGTGGTCGGTTCCGCGCTGGGGCAGCCGGACGGCGTAGAGGACGACCAGCAACGTGAAGTAGGTCAGGGCGAGCAGCTGCTGGCCGACGAAAAGCAGGTCCGAAGGCTGGCGGAGCCCCTGGACGCCTCCCCAGAGCAGGATCAGCTGGCGGGTCAGGAAAAGGCTGAAGAAGAGGGCGGGCGCCAGGCGCCCGAAGACCAGGTCTCGCCAGTAGGCGCCGGTGCGCCGTTGCACATGCTCTGCGACGCCGGTGACCGCCATTTCCGGCAGGAAGACTAGCGACCCGGGACGGCGTGCCGGTCGTTTTGGCTAATGAATTGACCTGCCTGGGACCGATGAGTACCATCCTCGACCGCGAGAGGGCCCGATCGCCGCAAGAAGCGGGATAGGGCAACGTCAGACAGGTCAGATACCTGTAGTTCAGGAAAAAGGAGGTGAAATCGCAGAAATGTTGAGCCTTTATTGGAAACTTCGCAGCCTTACGACTCGTCAGGAAGGCCAGGGCATGGTTGAGTACGCCCTGATCCTCGTCCTCGTCTCGATCGTCGTCATCGTGATCCTTCTTACGATGGGCAACCAGATCAAGAACGTGTTCTCGAACGTCGTAGCAGCCCTCGGCGCATAGAGCCCACGTAACAGCACCTTCAAAGGAGAGCCCCGCGAGAGGGGCTCTCTTCATTACAGCGAATCGGGGGGAAGATCGCGGTTCCCATGGTTACAATGTCGCCACTCTTGAGGATTCCATCGGAGGTGACTTAGTTTTGGCCGTCGCACCTGCTGCTGCAAGACCCCGTCCTGGCGGTGGTCGTCTGTTCATCATCGTGGGCGTTTTACTTGCCATCGTTGCGTTTGGCGCGGTGTTCCTGATCTCGAGCGCGACAGGCGGAGGTGGCATTGGCGGTCCAAACACCTCGGTCGTGATCGCCAAGCAGGCGATCCCGCTTCGCCACCAGATCACCGCGGCCGACATCGAGATCGCGAAGGTCTCGATCAACGGCAACGGCTCGCTGACCAACACCTACTCCACGACCACTGACGTGCTGAATCTCATCTCCGAGATCAACATCACGAAGGGCTCTATGCTCACGTCCGACATGCTGGCCCGGGACATCAGCCTGGTTCCCGCCGGCGCAGCCCCCGCCTACCTACCGCTGGCCAAGGGGTACGTCGCGATGACCATTCCTACGGCCGAGCAGCAGGGCGTCGCGGGTCACATCAGCGTCGGCGACTACATCACGGTCATCTCGTCCGCCAGCCTCACGCTCTTCAACGCCGCCGGGCAGCAGCAGGGCCCGGCGAGGCAGGTGAGCAAGACTGTCTTCTTCAACCTCCGGGTGATCGGCCTCGGTCCCGCGTCCGCGGGTGTCCAACCGGCGAACGGCGGTGGAGGCACGACTTCGGCAGCCGCGTCCAGCGGCGTGACGTCGAGCCTTACCGTCGAGGTCACGCAATGTGACGCCGAGTTCCTGACCTGGTTCCTCGCCAACACGCAGATGCGCTACACCCTCGAGTCGTACAAGGACTACTCGACGGCTCCGACGGACAACCAGGACACCACGTGTGCCACCATCCAGGCCGCCGGAGGAGTGACCAACAAGCAGGTCGACGCGAAGTACGGGTTCACCAAGCTCTAAGAGTTAGGTCCGATGGGGCTCCTCGATCGGGTCAAGCAGAACCAGACGGCTCCACCGGCGGGACCGGCCGGAAACGGTCCCGCCGGCACTGCGACCCCCGCGCCTGCGGCTCAGTCGCTCTACCAGCGCGCCGGCGCCGTGGGCGCCGAGCTGACGCCCGCCTTCACCGCGGCGAAGGTGCAGATCCACTCGAAGCTGATCGAGAAGTTCGCGGACGAGATCGACTCCAGCAACAAGGCAGGAGTCCGCGAAAAGATCCTCGAGCTCGCCGAGGAGTACTTCCGTACGACGGCGATGACGATGACCAAGAACGACAAGGAGCGCCTTGTCGACTCGGTCCTCGACGACGTGCTCGGCCTTGGCCCGCTCGAGGCGCTGCTCGCAGACCCGAGCATCACCGAGATCATGGCCAACCACCCCAAGCAGATCTACGTCGAGAAGAGCGGGGAGCCGATTCTCTCCTCGGTGACGTTCGAGTCAGAGCGCCAGATGCGCCAGGTCATCGACCGAATCGTGAGCCTGGTCGGCCGGCGGGTCGACGAGTCGACCCCCATCTGTGACGCGCGCCTGAAAGACGGCTCGCGTGTCAACGTGGTCATTCCGCCCATCGCGCTCAAGGGCCCGGCGCTGACGATTCGAAAGTTTGCGAAAGAGAAGTGGGGGCCTGCCGACATCGTCAACCGGTTCAAGTCGTCGAGCCCGGAGATCATGACGTTCCTGCGCTCGTGCGTACGCGCGCGCCTCAACATCCTCGTCTCCGGAGGCACCGGCTCAGGTAAGACGACCCTGCTCAACATCCTGTCCTCGTTCATCCCCGAGAACGAGCGCCTCATCACGTGCGAGGACGCCGCCGAGCTCCAGCTGCAGCAGCCCCACTGGATCCAGCTCGAGTCGCGTCCGCCTAACGTCGAGGGCAAGGGCGCGGTGCCGATTCGCGAGCTGGTCAAGAGCTGTCTGCGTATGCGGCCCGACCGCATCATCGTCGGTGAATGCCGTGGCGGTGAGGCCCTCGACATGCTCCAGGCCATGAACACTGGCCACGATGGATCGATGTCCACGCTCCACGCCAACAACCCGAAAGAGGCCCTTGTCCGTCTCGAGACGCTGGTCCTCCAGGCCGGCCAGGACCTGCCTTCGCGTGCTATCCGGGAAACCATCGGATCCGCGATCCACCTGATCGTCCAGCAGTCCCGCCTGCGTGGGGGTATCCGCCGCATCGTGAGCGTGGCGGAGATCACAGGGATCAAGGACGGCGATGTCCAGTTCCAGGAGCTCTTCACGTTCAAGCAGGTGGGCGTGAACGCCGAGGGCAAAGCGGTCGGCTATCACACCGCGGCCGGCCTCCTGCCGATGCGCATGGAACACCTTCGGGCCGAGGGTGAGGATGTGCCGGAACAGATATTTGCGACTGCAAAGCAACCCTCGCCGGATAAGCTGTACTGACTTTTTAGGAGAATCAAATGCCACCTATCCCCGTGGTTTTCGGGCTGATCGCCTTCGCGGGCGTCTTTCTCTTCTTCCTGGGCGTCAGCCAGATGAGGCGAGCGGCCGGAGGAGCTGAGGATTTCCAGGCGAGACTTGCCGCCTACGGGGTGACGACCGCCGGAGCCCAGGCCCTGCCGCAGTCGGCGGGCATGCGCGACACCCTCAACCGTCTTTTCCAGCCCGCCGCCGACCGTATGGGACGCGGTGACGCCAAGAAGGGCAAGCCATCCGTGGCGGAACAGCTGCAGCGCGCGGACTTGAAGCTGCGCCCGTCCGAGTTCTTCCTGATCCAGCTGGGCAGCGGATTGCTCGTCGCCCTGATCGTGTACTGGCGATTCAACAGCATTTTCGGAATCCTGACGTTCGTCATCGGCTACCTCGCGCCGAGCTTCTATGTCCGTTACCGGATCAGCCAGCGCCTGAAGAAGTTCAACAACCAGCTGGGCGACACCCTGACCCTGCTGTCGAACGCGCTGAAGGCCGGCTACTCCTTTGCCCAGGCGATCGACACGGTCGCGAAGAATGCGGTGGCGCCGATCGGCGACGAGTTCGGCCGGGCCGTCCGCGAGATGAACCTCGGTGGCTCACCGGACGAGGCTCTGTCAAACATCACCAAGCGCATCGCGAGCCCTGACTTCGACCTCGTGTCGACCGCATACTCGATCCACCGTACAGTCGGTGGCAACCTGGCCGAGATCCTGGACAACATCGCCTACACGATCCGCGAGCGCGTGCGCATCAAGGGCGAGATCCAGACCCTGACCGCGCAGGCCCGAGCGTCAGGCTCCATCATCACGGCGCTGCCGATCCTGCTGGCGGCATTCATGTTCTTCGTCACCCCGACCTACTTCCAGCCGATGTTCAGCAACGTCATCGGATGGGCGCTGATCATCGTCGCCTGTTTCCTCATCTTCATCGGCAACCTGATCATTCGCCGCGTCGTGGCGATCGAGGTTTAGGCGATGGGAACCACAATGCTCCTCGGCCTGGTCGTCGCGGTCGGCGTGCTGATGATCTTCATCGGCCTCTCGCGCACTCCCTCCACCAACACCGCCCAGATGGTGCAGCAGCGACTTTCCTTGTACGGCGGAGAGAAGCAGCTCACGGTGGAGGAGATCGAGCTCCAGCGCCCCTTCAGCGAGCGCGTGCTGCGGCCGGCGATCGAAAGACTCGGCTCGTTGCTGTCCCGCTCCACGCCCCAAAAGGCTCGACAGGACGTGCTGAACCGCCTCGAGCTGGCGGGACGGCCCGGCAACCTCACGCCTGAGGACTTCGTCGCCGTGCGCCTCGTCGCGGCAGCGGTCATGGCTGCGATGGGCCTGCTCCTTGGGCTGCTGTTCGGCAACGCCGTCTATCTGGTCATCTCGCTGGCGGGCGGCGCCATCCTCGGCTACTACCTTCCGGTGCTGTGGCTCAAGCAAAAGGTCGACGCCCGCCGCAACGAGATCCAGAAGGGCCTGCCCGACGCGCTCGACCTGCTCGTGATCTGTGTCGACGCCGGCCTTGGTTTCGATGCTGCCCTGGCCCGCGTGACCGACAAGTACCGCAACGCGCTGTCAGACCTGCTCTCCAAGGCCCTGCGCGAGGTCAGCCTCGGCCGCCCGCGCCTGGAGGCGCTGGACGAGATGGGCCGGAACAGCGGCGTGGAGGATCTCCACAACTTCATGCAGGCCGTCATCCAGTCCGAGCAGTTCGGCACCGGGATCGGCAAGATCCTGCGCATCCAGGCCGACGAGATGCGGCGCAAGCGGCGTCAGCGGGCCCAGGAGAAAGGCGCCCAGGCCACACTGAAGATGATGCTCCCGATGGTCGGCTGCATCTTCCCTACGCTGTGGATCGTGCTGCTCGGACCCGCCGTGCTGATCCTGCTTCGGCCGCGCTGAGGTAGACCGCACGCTTCTGGCGCTCCCATCAGCGCTGACGCTGTCGGTCAGCTGGTGGGAGCTCGCGCTTCGCGGAATCGTGACCTACGCGGCACTGCTGGTCGCGTTGCGGATTTTCGGCAAGCGTGAGATCGGCCAGTTCACTCTCTACGACCTCGTCTTCATCCTGCTGGTCGCGAACGCCCTGCAGCCGTCGATGACCGGGCCGGACGCGTCGGTGATCGGCGGCATGGTCTTGATCGTCGCCCTGGTCGGGACGAATTTCGTCATCGGCCGCCTTGACCACATACCTCGATTCCACGAGCTCTTCAGCGGATCGCCCTCCGTGATCATCAAAGACGGCAAGTTCGTTCCTGCAGCGCTGAAGCGGGAGGGATTGACTCCCGACGAGGCGGAGATGGCGATCCGAGAGCACGGCGTCGCAGACCTCAAAGAGGTGCAGCTGGGCGTGCTCGAGCCTGACGGAACGATCTCGATCGTGCCGACCGGCGACTCCGTCCGCAAAAGCAGACGCAAGGTGCGGTTTCTGCGCCGGCCGAACTAGGCTACTCGGCGCTCAGGAAGTCCAGCGTCGCCTGCTTGAACTCGCGCGCCGGAACCGCGCTCATGTGATCGCGACCCGCGATCGTTACGAGGCGAGCGCTTGGGATCAGCTCGACCAGCTCGGGCGCGCCGCGCGCGATGTCGTCGCGGTCACCGACGACGATGAGGATCGGCGTGCGAATTGTCGCCAGCCGTTCCGGGCGCCGCTCAGGTCTCAGCCCGTTGATGCAGGCGGCAAGCGCGATCAGGTCGTTGTCCGGGCGGGCAGATGCGAACCGGTAAAACGTCTGCGCGACAGGATCGTCCGTCGGCTCGCCAATGCGAAATGCGTTTGCGATCTGGTCGGCCCTGTCGATGGCTCCAGCCGCCCCCACGCCTCCCAGCACTGCTCGCGTGATGCGGCCGGGATGGTCAAGCACGACCTCGAGCCCGATGCGGCCTCCCATCGAGTATCCGAGATACGCGGCCGTCTGCACGTCCAGATGGTCGAGGAGGCGCACAACGTCTCCGGACATGCCGTCGACCGCGTACGCCGCCTCGTCGTGGGGCTTGTCGCTGTGGCCGTGGCCGCGGCAGTCCAGTCCGATGACCTTGAAGCCGGCATTGGTCAATGTCTCCTGCCACCGCGTGCCGACCCAGTTGAGCCGGTAGTCGGAAGCGAATCCGTGCACGGCGACGACTGGCGTCCCCCGTTCGGAGCCGTTCACCTCATAGTGAAGACGGACGCCATCGCTGTCGAAATCCATCGGTGCGCCGATTAACCTATCGGATCGCAGTGCAAGGACGGCGAGCTGTGCACGAACGGACGGGAAAGGTTTTGGCTGAGGAGCTCGAGATGCCGCGCACCATGTTCGGGCGCGGACTCGGCTTGATGTTTCGCACGACGCTCGCGCCAGGCCGCGGTATGTGGATCAATCCTTGCAGCAGCATCCACATGATGTTCATGAGGTTCGCGATCGATGCCGTGTTCCTGGATGACGGGGAGCGAGTGAAGAAGGTCTATCGAAAGCTTCCTGCTTGGTACGGGCTGGGGTTGTCGCTCGGTGCGCGCAGCGTGCTCGAGCTGCCGCCCGGGTCCACGTCGGAGATCGACCTGCAGCGGGGCGACCAGATCGTCATCCAATAGCCGTCCTCCCCATTGATGGGAGGTGGCCCGCAGGGCCGGAGGGGACTGATGCGCACCCGTTAAGACGGGGTTGACTCCATGCATACAGTGGACCCGTGCAGGTCCTGGACTTTCTGCTGCCGCCACGATGCGGAGGCTGTCGCAAGGTCGGGTCATGGCTGTGCGAGCGGTGCCGGTCGCGGATCCGGCGCCTTGAGGAGCCGCTGTGTCGCCGCTGCGGAGCGGAGCTGCCGTCGGCGCGAAGGGACTGCGGCTGCCGCTCCCGGCTCAAGTCGCTGAGCCGCCTGCGCTCGGCTGTCGCTTACGAGGGACCGATCGAGCGGGCGGTGCACCGTTTCAAGTACGACGGCTGGCGCCGGTTGGCGGGTCCGCTGGCCTTGTTGATCGCGGAACGGCTCGCAGTCGAAGGCGTGGCGGCTCGATGGGTCGTCTCCGTCCCGTTGCATCCGGAGCGCCTGAGCCAGCGTGGCTTCAACCAGGCCGAGCTGCTGGCCCGCGAGCTGCGCAGGCGCCTGCGCCTGGGCTCGCCCGCGGGAGTACTCGTGCGTACGCGTCCGACCCCGCCGCAGGTCGGCCAAGACCGCAAGCGACGGTTCGAGAATGTCGCGGGCGCGTTTGCGTGGCGAGGCGGCGCGATCGAAGGCGAATCGATCTTGTTGATCGACGACGTCGCCACGACCGGAGCCACGCTGGATGCGTGCGCAAGCGCACTGCGCGCGGCCGGATCGGGGCCTGTAACAGGGGTCTCAGTCGCGCGCGTGAATGTATAGTTGGCGATCGGTTTATCAACTCGCGAGGGGAGGCTAGCCGAATGGCAGTCCGGATCCCAGGTATCAACATCGATGAGTACTACCAGCAGCTTGGGCCGATCGAGCCCCTGATCCGCGACGACCGCGTAACCGAGGTCATGGTCAACGGCAACGACCATGTATACGTCGAGATGGCCGGCAAGGTCGTCCTCACCAACATCAAGTTCGTCGACGAGGACCAGCTCCTGAACGTGATCCAGTTCATCGTCCGGACGGTTGGCCGGCGCATCGACGAACGGTCACCCCTTTGCGACGCGCGTCTGGCGGACGGCTCTCGTGTCAACGCGGTGATCAGACCCCTGGCCTTGAACGGACCGCTGCTCACCATCCGCAAGTTCTCTCGCGATCCCTTTCAGGTCGAAGACCTGATCCGGTTCGGCACGTGCAACGAATCCGGTTTCGGATTTCTCAAGGCCGCCGTGCTCTCCAAGGCCAACATCATCGTCTCGGGTGGAACGGGTACCGGCAAGACCACGTTCCTCAACGTCCTCTCTGGGTTCATTCCGGTCGAGGACCGCATCGTGACCATCGAAGACGCGGCCGAGCTTCAGCTGCACCAGGAGCACGTGTGCCGCCTGGAGACTCGGCCGAAGGACATCAACGGCGAAGGTGAGATCACGATCCAGCGACTCGTCATCAACTCGCTGCGCATGCGCCCTGAGCGCATCGTCGTCGGTGAATGTCGTGGCGGTGAGGCGCTCGACATGCTCCAGGCCATGAACACCGGCCACGACGGTTCGATGACCACCCTGCACGCAAACAGCCCCCGAGACGGCCTCGCACGCCTCGAGACGCTCGTCCTGATGGCGGGCGTGGACCTTCCGGTGCGCGCCATCCGCCAGCAGGTCGCCGGCGCAATCAACCTCATCTGCCAGCTCGGCCGCTTGCGCGACGGCTCGCGCAAGGTGACCGCGATCTCCGAGATCGTCGGCATGGAGCAAGACGTGATCACGATGCAGGACATCTTCGTGATGGAGCAGAAGGGCGCCACGCCAGATGGCAAGGTCATCGCGGAGTTCAGGCCGACCGGACTCCGGCCGAAGATCCTGGACCGAATGTTCGCTCAGGGCATCCCCCTGCCGAAGGAGATCACGGCTCTGTTCCCGGCGCCGCCGGGATACAAGCCCTCCGGCCGCTAGTCACTTTTTCCGGCTTATACTCGGGTTGTGAAGGTCGTCCTGCACGACCGTACGGACGGTCTGGGGCAGGAGGTGCGCGACACGGCGCAGCGCAAGTTGACACGCCTCGAGCACCACTTCGGCAAGGTGATGGACGCCGAGCTGGAGTTCTCGGAAGAGCGCAAGAGAAGCGGCCTGGCAACCACGGTGTGCCGGATCACTCTTCACCTCGACGGCCGCCGCACGCCGGTCCTGTACGCGCGCGAGCGCGGGGCGGATCCGCAGTCGGCGCTGGACCTGGCCCTCGACAAGATCGACCGGCAGCTGGTCGCGTTCAAGGAGAAGGTCACTCACCGGAAGCAGCAGGTATCGCCGGTGCGCGTGCCGGCCGAACCCGCCCGCGCCGGCCTTGAGCGCTCCTCAGAGCCTGAGCGCGTGAGGCTCAAACTGCGGCCGATGTCGGTCTCCGAGGCCTCCGCGGAGCTCCTGGCGGACAGCCAGCCGTTCCTCGTCTACCTGGACGAGGACTCAGGTGAGATCCAGATCATGGTGATGCGGGCCGACGGCTCCCTGGCCGTGATCGAGCCTGTGATCCCCTAGCCCGGGGTTCAGTCACCCCCCGGCCGGGTAACCTCTATTCCAGTGGTCATCCTCAGCAGGCTGCTCGATCCGAACGAGCGGGAAGTCAGGCGCCACCTCGCGGTGGCCCACGCGATAACTGCCCTTGAGCCCGAGCTCAAGGAGCTGGACGACGCCGGCCTGCGTGCACGTTCTGACGAGCTGCGGGCCAAGGCCCAGGAGGGCCATGACCTCGACGAGCTGCTGATCGATGCGTTTGCGATCTGCCGCGAGGCTGCGCGCCGCACCATCGGCCTCCGCCATTTCGACGTCCAGCTCGTGGGCGGAATCGTCCTGCACCAGGGAAAGATCGCCGAGATGAAGACCGGTGAAGGCAAGACGCTCGTGGCGAGCCTCGCGCTCTACCTCAACGCACTCGCCGGCAAGGGCGTCCACCTGGTCACCGTCAACGATTACCTGGGCCGCCGTGACGCGGGATGGATGGGCCCGATCTATCACCTGCTCGGAATGTCGGTCGGCATCAACGTCGGCACGACGGCCACCTACATCTACGACCCGGAGTATCTCGACGAAACCCACCCGGATTCACGCCTGCAGCACCTGCGTCCCGTGACGAAAAAAGAGGCGTACGCCTCCGACATCACGTACGCGACCAACTCTGAGCTCGCTTTCGACTACCTGCGCGACAACATGGCCCGCGACCTCTCTCAATGCAGCCAGCGCGACCTCAACTACGCGATCGTCGACGAGGTCGACTCCATCCTCATCGACGAGGCGCGAACGCCCCACATCATCTCGGGTCAGTCGGAGGAGTCGACCGAGAAGTACTACCAGTACGCGCGCTGGGCAGCGCGGCTGACCGAGGGCGAGGATTACGAGGTCGACCTGAAGCACAAATCTGCTTCCTTGACCGAGACCGGCATCGCCAAGATGGAGCGCTGGACCGGCATCAAGAACATCTACGACCTCGAGAACGTGATCGAGGCGCACCAGATCAACCAGGCCCTCAAGGCCAAATCACTGTTCCTCCGCGACCGCGACTACCTGGTCAAGGACGCAGAGGTCGTGATCGTCGATGAGTTCACCGGGCGCACGATGCCCGGCCGCCGCTGGTCGGACGGGCTGCACCAGGCGGTCGAGGCCAAGGAAGGCGTCAAGGTGCAGCAGGAGCAGAAGACGATCGCGACCATCACGGTCCAGAACTACTTCCGCCAGTACGACAAGCTGGCCGGCATGACCGGTACGGCGGTGACTGAAGCGGAAGAGTTCCACAAGATCTACGGGCTCGACGTCGTGGTCATCCCGACGCACCACCCGATGGTGCGGAACGACAGCGCCGACGTGATCTACAAGTCAGAGAAATCGAAGTTCGAGGCTGTGATCGACGAGATAGTCGAGATGAACAAGCTCAGCCGGCCGGTCCTGGTCGGCACGGTTTCGGTCGAGAAGTCTGAGCGGCTTGCCAAGATGCTCGACCGCCGCGGCCTGAAACACAATGTGCTCAACGCCAAGCAGCACGAACGCGAGGCGGCGATTGTCTCCGAGGCAGGTCAGGCCAATGCGATCACGATCGCCACCAACATGGCCGGTCGTGGAACAGACATCGTGCTGGGCGCGGGGGTCACGGACGTCGGAGGGCTGCACATCATCGGGACGGAGCGCCATGAGAGCCGCCGTATCGACAACCAGCTTCGTGGTCGCGCTGGTCGCCAGGGCGATCCGGGCTCGAGCCGTTTCTTCATCTCGCTCGAAGACGACCTGATGAAGATCTTCGGCCCGGCCGCCGACCGCATCGGCCGCTTGATGGACAGCCTCGAGGTGGAGCCGATCGAGCATCCATGGGTCGCCGGCTCGATCGCGAGTGCGCAGAAGAAGGTCGAGGGGATGCACTTCGACTCCCGCAAGCACGTCGTCGAGTACGACGACGTCATGAACAAGCAGCGCCAGATCGTCTACGAAGAGAGGCGGAAGGTCCTCGAGGGCGCCGACACGCGCGACAACATTCTGGGCTACGTGCGCGAGCTCATCGGGAAGGGCGTCGACCAGCACTGCCAGAACCGGCATTACGAGAACTGGGACCTCGAGGGCCTGGTCAAGTACCTCTCCACGTATCTGCCGATCGCCCCCGGCTCTGAGATTCCGGATGAGGCTCTGCAGAAGGGTCCCGAGGGCCTGGTCGAGCACCTGTACGCGTCCGCCGAGGACGCCTACGACCGAAAGGTGCAAGAGATGGGCGCCGAGCTGATGCCGGTCGTCGAGCGGAGCGTGATGCTGCAGACGATCGACTGGCAGTGGATGGAATACCTGACGCAGATGGAGCAATTCCGCGAGGGCATCGGGCTGCGCGCGTACGGCCAGCGCGACCCGTTGGTCGAGTACAAGAACGAAGCGTTCGAGATGTTCAACGAGCTGCGCGAGCGCATTCAGGGGTCGATCGTGTCGCTGATCTACAGGGTGGCGCCGGCGCCGCCGCCGCCTCCAACTCCGATCGTTCGCCAGATGACGGAAAGTGGACCGGCCGAGCCGGACGGCGCCAACGGGGCCGGCCGCAGGGCAGCACCGCAGCAGCGTCGCGCAGCGCCGGTAGGGGCGGCCGTCGCCTCAGGCACCGCGGATACCACCGGCGGCGCACAACATAAAATCGGCCGCAACGATCCGTGCTGGTGCGGATCGGGGAAGAAATATAAGCGGTGTCACGGCCGGTAGAGTCAACCGCGCCACGGCTGCCGTTATGGAGATTTGATGGACGCTGAACTGAACCCCAAGGAGCTCTTGAAACGAATCCTTCAGCTCAAGGAGCACCTTTGACCTGCCCGCGAAAGGGCAGAAGGCTGACGAGCTAGATACACAGCTCACCCAGCCCGGAGTCTGGGACGATCCGAAACGCGCCGGTCAGATGGCCCGCGAGGCTGCGGAGAACCGGGAGCAGATCGCGACGTGGGACCGGCTCGAGAGGCGCGCCCGCGACGTCGTGGAGCTCGAGCAGCTGGGCGAGGACGATCCGGAGCTGGAGAAGCAGGTCGCCGAAGAGCAGGCCGCCGTGGAGAAGGAGCTCCGTTCCCACGAGCTCGACCTGTTGTTCACCGACCCGTACGCGAACCACAACGCCGTCATCACGATCTCGGTCGGCCAGGGTGGGGTGGAGGCGCAAGACTGGGTCGAGATGCTCATGCGAATGTACGTCAAGTGGGCCGAGCGCCGGGGTTTCCAGACCGAGATCATCGACGAGTCGCGTGGGGAGGAAGCGGGGCTGAAGAGCGTCACGTTCATCGTCCGCGGTCCACGCGCCTACGGTCTCCTGCGCTCAGAGCATGGAGTGCACCGGCTGGTCAGGATCTCCCCGTTCGACCAGAACCACCGGCGGCACACGTCGTTCGCGCTGGTCGAGGTCATGCCCGAGCTCGAGAGCACCGACGAGGCTGGGGTCGTGATCAACCCGCAGGACCTGCGGATCGACACGTACCGGTCGACAGGCGCGGGTGGGCAGCATGTCAACAAGACCGACTCCGCCGTGCGGATCACGCACCTTCCAACCGGGATCGTGGTCACGTGCCAGAACGAGCGGTCGCAGATGAAGAACCGCGAGATGGCCATGAAGGTGCTGAAGGCGCGTTTGTTCCAGCGCCAGCAGCAAGAGGCAGCCGAGCACCTGGATCAGATCCGCGGCCAGGTCATGCCGGCCGAGTTCGGGTCGCAGATCCGGAACTACGTCCTGCAGCCCTACACCCTGGTCAAGGACGTGCGGACGGGTCTCGAGGTCGGAAACGCGCAGGCGGTCCTGGACGGCGAGATCGACCCCTTCATCGAGAGCTGGCTGCGCTGGCGCCTCAGCAACAGCGGCAAGGTCGCGCAAGCACTTTAGATATGAGAGACAACCCAGATGGGTCCCTCTCATCGCGCGTGCGGCTTTGCCGCAAGCCTCCTGGCGTTAGTTCGTTAACGCCCTTGGTTGACACTCTGGGTAGGGGTTGGACGGATCGGGGCGCTGCGTTATACTGCCCGCGACCTAGCCACGCGCGCCCGCTGGCACGCAACGACAAAGCAAGAGACGCAGCTAATGGTTTTGACACCGGATTTTGCAACTCGGCCGGTTATCAGCTTCCAGCACGTTTTCAAGACGTACCCGACTGGAACTGAAGCTCTTCGCGACGTCAATCTCGAGGTCCCGGAGGGCGATTTTCTGTTCCTCGTCGGCCCCTCGGGCGCCGGCAAGTCAACCCTGGTGCGCCTCCTGATCCGCGAGGAGAAGCCAAGCAAGGGCAAGATCTTCGTCGACGGCATCGAGCTGGGACGGATGAAGCGGCGCAGGCTTCCCCACTACCGCCGCAAGGTCGGCCTCGTGTTCCAGGACTTCAAGCTCTTGCCCAACCTGACGGTCTACGAGAACGTGGCCTTTGCGCTGCGGGTCCTGGGTGAGCCCGACCACCAGATCCAGTCACGAGTCGCGGAGGCGCTCGACACGGTCAGCCTCTCAGGCAAGGAGCACACCTACCCGTCCAACCTCTCGGGTGGTGAGCAGCAGCGCGTCGCGATCGCGCGGGCGCTCGTGCATGCACCGCGATTCATCATCGCCGACGAGCCGACGGGCAACCTGGATCCGGCGACCGCGTGGGAGATCATGCAGCTCTTTCTCCGCATCAACGCCCGCGGAGCCACCGTCGTGATGGCGACCCACAACCGCGAGATCGTCGATCTCCTCCGCCGCCGAGTCATCGCCATCGACGCAGGACAGATCGCAAGAGACGACCGTTCAAGCAGGTATCACGAAGATGTTGCGAAACCTCAAGTTCGCGTTCAATAGCGCCTGGCAGAGCTTCTGGCGGAACCTGGCCGTCAGCCTGGCCGCGGTTCTGTCGATCACGCTCATCCTCATGCTCGCCGGCATCAATCTCCTCGTCGGGCATGCGTTCTCGCAGGTGCTCGACGGTTTCCGCGACAAGGTCAGCGAGATCTCGATCAACGTGTCTGACGACACCCCGCTGCCCAATGTCTACGACTTCCAGCAGCAGCTTGCCGCCGACCCGCGCGTGACGAGCGTGAAGTTCGTGACCAAGGACGAGGCCCTGACTCAGTTCAAGGCGGATCCCCAGAACGGCATCCTGGCCCAGCAGATCGACGGCAACCCGCTGGACGCGAAGCTCGACGTGCAGGTGAAGAGCCTCAGCGAGGTCGCCGCGATCGACGCCAAGGCACGGCAGTGGCCTGGAGTCGACCCCACGGACCCGACGAACTATCAGGGCGATTTCATCAACCGCATGCTCCAGCTGTCGCAGTGGTTGGGGCTCGCCGGGGTCGCCCTGCTCGTCATCCTGCTCATCGTCTCAGTGGTCATCGTCATGAACACCATTCGCACGGCTGTCTATCACCGTCGCAAAGAGATCGAGGTGATGAAGCTGGTGGGCGCGACCGAATGGTTCGTGCGCGGGCCGTTTGTCATTGAGGGCATCATGACCGGCCTTGTGGCGGCGGCCATCGCGCTGGCGCTGCTGGTGATCTCCTACGAACCGGTCGTCGCTCGCTTCAAATCAGACGTCGGTTTCATCCCGCTTTCCTATGACCCGGCGTTCATCTCGAGCCTTGCCACCGACCTGCTTCTGGCCGGAGCCTTGCTCGGCGCCCTCGGCAGCTACATCGGCGTCCGCCGCTACGTGAGGATCTGACTTTGAAAGCCCGCGTTCTCCTCGCCGTCCTTCTTGCGACCTTCGGGGCGCTGCCGCAGTCGGTCCAGAATGCATCAGCCATCTACTGCTATTCGGGCGATCCGCCGGCCGTCTACCAGGCCTGCGTCGCCTACAACAGCGGCATCGGGCAGCAGGTCAACAACCAGAACCAACTCGAGAGCATTCAGGCGCAGATCAACAACACCGTCGCACAGATCAACGCTATCGATGCGCTGATCGCCAGCCTGAAGAACCAGATCGCCGCCCAAAGGGCGCTCATCGCTCAGACCCAGGCGGCGATCGACGATCTGAACATGAGGATCAGGTTTGGTGAGGCGGCTCAGATCCGGCTCGAGGCTCACCTCAGCGTGCGGGAAGAGCTGCTGAACCAGCGCCTCCGCTACGTCGACTCGCATGGCAGTGTCAACTACGTTCAGCTGGCGCTCACCTCGAACAACATCAACCAGCTGTTGAACCGGATCGTCGGGGCGCAACAGGTCGCGGCTTCTGACCAGCGCATTCTCTCCAACCTGGACGACGAGCGCAGGCAGGTCACCATAGCGGCCAACGAGCTGGACCTCAAGCGGAGCCAGGTCGTGATACTGCTCCAGCAGCAGCAGGCGGCCGAGGCTGACCTGGAGAAGAACCTGGTCACCCAGAACGCCGCGATTGTTGCGGAGCAAAAGCTCCAGGCGCAGCTCTCCGTGCAGTATGCGCAGGTGCAGGCGGAAAGGGCTGCGATTGACGCCCAGGTCGCCAAGCTCGCCCAGCAATATGACGCGGCGGCGATCAAGGCGGGCGGGGGTAACGGCGTCTTTGAGTGGCCGGTACCCGCCTGCGGATACTCGTGCATCACGCAGGGCTTCGGATGTTCGAGCTTTTACCTCGAGGTCTACGACCCGAACTGTCCCTACCCGCACAAGATCCACACCGGCCTCGACATCGCGGGTCCGTACGGGAGCGACATCGTCGCCGCCGACACGGGCGTGGCGTATCTGTATCCGGGAAGCATTGGTTACGGCAACCTGCTCGTGATCATCCACGGTAACGGCTACTCGACCTACTACGGACATCTTGCTGGCTACGCGCCGGGACTCTCGACCGGGCAGGTCGTCCCGCGTGGCACCACTGTCGCCTTCGAAGGCTCGACGGGTTGGTCCACCGGACCTCACCTGCATTTCGAGGTCCGGACCTACGGCGTCTACAAGAACCCGTGCATCTGGCTCGGTTGTTAGTCTGACCACATGAATCGAAGCGTCGCCCTGCGGGGTGGCGCCGTCGCGCTGATCCTGGTCATCGGTTTCGTCGCGGGCTTATACGTCGATCAGGCCTACCCCGAGTTCGTCCCGTATTTCGGACACCGAAATGTCTCGAGGGTGGATCTCACCGAGGTCCAGCAGGCGGCGCGTTTGATCCAGGCGGACTACGTAGACACCAACGTCAACACGTCAAAGCTTTCGCAGGGCAGCGTCCAAGGCCTGGTGAGCAGTCTCGGCGACCCATATTCCTTGTACTTCAACCCTGACCAGTACAAGAAGCTCCAGCAGAGCTACCAGGGGCGGTACACCGGCATCGGCATTTACCTCAGCTTCAGCACCACCACCTATCCCACCATCACCAGTACCGTGCCGGGTTCGCCCGCCGCTGAAGCGGGCTTGATGAGGGGTGACCAGATCGTCAAGGTAGGGGACAAGGACCTCAAGGGCATTACGGCCGATCAGGCGACGGCCCTGTTCCAGGGACCGGAGGGGACCAAGGTCACCATCACGATCATGCGTGGCGCGGTCACGATGACGTTCACGATCACCCGCGCGCAGATCCAGGTGCCGACGGTCCGCTCCGCGGTGGTCGGGAACCGCGTGCTCTACGTGCGGATCTATCAGTTCGGGTCGGAGACCTCGAAGGAGTTTGGGGCGGCGCTGAAGGACGGGCTTTCCGGGGCCAACGGCATGGTGCTTGACCTGCGCAGCGACCCCGGCGGATTCATCTCGGCCGCGGACGACGTGATCACCCAGTTCGTCACGAGTGGGGAGACCTTCGAGACCCACGGGCGCAACGGCGTGGACCGCCACGAGGTCGGCTCCCAGCATGCCGCGCCAAGCGTTCCGCTGGTGGTGCTCGTCGACGCCGGCAGCGCTTCTGCGGCGGAGATCGTGGCCGGCTCGCTGCAGGTCCACAACCGGGCGAAGCTGGTCGGCACGCTGACCTTCGGCAAGGGCTCGGTGCAGGAAGACTTCGTGTTGAGCGATGGATCGGACGTCCACCTCACCGTGGAACGGTGGTTCCTGCCGAACGGCGTGACGATAGACCACAAGGGCCTCACCCCTGACGTGAGCGTGTCCCTGGCTCATGCGGCGGACGCTTATGACGTGACGCAGCCATCCCTTGGATACGCCAACGACACCCAGCTGAATGCCGCATTGACTTTGCTGGCGGGTGGGTAGACTGGCTGACGCGATACGGGCGGTTAGCTCAGCTGGCTAGAGCGCCTCGCTTACACCGAGGAGGTCGTTGGTTCAAGTCCATCACCGCCCACCCCAGTTCGGCGACCTTTACGTAACGCGAACCCGGTCAGCGCGCGACTGGCACTACTTTGACGACAGCTTGCAGTCCTCGGAAGTCATCGGGGTTCCGGGTATATAGAGGCAGGGTCTCCGCGGCCGCTGTCGCCGCAATCAGTAGGTCGACGACGCGCCGTCCACGTGCCTTTCGACCACCCGCCACGATGGCAGCGTAGATGCGCCCGTACGCGCGTGCCGAGGCACCGTCGAACGACAGGGCCTCGAAGGTCGCTTCGATTCGCTGAAGGCGGTCTTGGCGTGCGGCCCGCTCAGCCGGATCGGTAGTTGCATGCGGGCCCGCAGCGAGCTCGGCCAGCGTGATGGCGGATACCGCCACCTCCAGAGGCAGATCGGGTTCGCCAGGGAGGTCGATGGCGACCGAAGTGTCGATTAGGCCACGGGGATGACGAGGCTCAGGCACGCGGCCTGACCTCTTGGTCGATCACACGATCGATGTCCTCGCGAAAGCGCGTCGGATCAAGTCGTGGGGCACCGGCCAAGACTTTCCGGAGAGCTTCGGCTGAGACGAATGTGCGCCGGCGTATCGGTGTGAGCTCACCTACCGGCACGCCATTACGGGTCACGACGTAGGATTCCCCGCGATCGAGGCCCCGCATGATCTCGCCGCTGTCGTTTCGGAGCGTTCGTTGAGTGATCTCTCGCGCCATAGACCGAACTGTAGCACGCGTGCGACGCGTAGGCTCAAGATCCGGATCACCGCGCCTTGCACTTCGATCACTTTGGTTCGCATCGCGCCGAGGTATACCGTCCGGCTCGTGAGCAGGCGTCGCGTTGTGCTAAGGCTGCCTACTTGAGCTGCATGATTCCCATGCAGTTCTTTCCCGGGTCGATGAACCATGACATCCGTGCAACCCCGATGTCTGCGATTCCATCGACAGTCTTGAGGCCGGGCAGGTCATATTCCTGGATCTCGACTCCTCGCGATCGCAAGGCGGCTATCTCTTCATCAAGGTCGCTCACGCGCCAGGAAGCTTGGGTCTGCTCATCGGCTGTTCCAATCGTGCTCTTGGTGATGGCGAGCTGGTTGCCGCTTCCGCATTTGAAGGTGACCGCGTTGGGGCTCTCGTTCAGGAGTTGAAGTCCAATCTTGTCTCGATAGAAATCTCGTGATGCGTCGAGATCGGTTGCCAGCAACACGACATCGATCGGATGGTCACCTAACATTTTACGGTCCTCACATCTTGTCGCGGTTAACGGTGATCCTGACCAAAAGTTCAACGCCATCCTAAGAGTTCACATACCTTCAGGTCCCGGGGCTTACGGCGTCGCGCTCGATTAGCCTGGTCCAGTGGGCCGGCCTGACACCGAGACCGAAAAACGGCGAGCCATTGCGCGCCGCATAGTCGAACAGCTGGCCGCCCGCACGGACCTTCGCGCATCGATGCTCGCGGGCTCGGCCGCCGAGGGGATCAGTGACGAGCATTCCGATCTCGATCTGCTCAACTATTACGAAGAGCTGCCCGATCGACACGTCTTCGGAGGCGTGATGCGGGAGCTTGGAGCCGTATCGATCGGTGAGCTAAGCCCACCACGGACTGAGGGATTCGCCGCCACCTACCGGATGGAGGGAATCGAGGTCCAGACGGGAGCCCAGCTGATTGCATCTTTGGAGCAGCGCCTGGGCCGAATCGCGGCGGGCGATGTCGACTGGATCACCGCCAAGATCGCGATGGGCCTTCTAGAGGGGGTGCCTCTCCACGGCGACCAACTCGTGCGCGACTGGCAGGAGCGCGCCTGTTATCCCGAATCACTCAGGCGGCGCGAGGTGAACGCCAACCTCGGTTTCTTTCCCGTGTGGTCGCTCGACGAGCATCTCGCCGCGCGGGACGCCGAGCTGTTCCGCCGCCAGATGCTGCTGGATGGCGCGTTCCGGGTTGTCTCCGTGCTGTCTGCCCTCAACCGGCTCTACTTCACGACCTTTCAGTTCAAACGGGCGCGCACCCACGTGGACCGAATGCATGTGAAACCGGAACGGCTCGCCGACCGGCTCGATCGGGTGGCCAACGCGGCGCCATCGGAGGCTGCGGTCGAGCTGAGCAAGCTGGTCGAGGACACGAAAGCGATCGTCAGGAGTGAAATGCCAGAAGTTCCCGTCGACGTGGCCTGGCGGCCGCTGCCGGACAGCTAGTCGATCAGGCTTTGAGGCGGCCGACGGCGGTGCGAGCTAATTGCTCGACAGCGGTCGAGCTCGTCGTCGGGCTGACCGCTATCAACAGGACGACGTTGGACTTGAAGACGAAGATGACGATGCCACCTCCGCCGGCGCCGGTCGCGGTGTACTCGAAGGCCTTGTCCCCGATGCCCGTGACCGCCTTGGCGTTGGCGATGCCGTACTGGCCGTTGAGCACTGCAGCGAGCTGGTCAGGGGAGATGGAGTTCGCGGTCGTTGCGTCTGGGTACGCCTGGGCGTAGACCAACACGGACGCCTGACTGTCCTGGCTTCCGTAAATGCACATTCCCGGCACCGACGCGCCGGTTCCGGCGCCGAGATTCGTCAACGTCGCGCCGGCCGCCGCTGAGGCCTCCGATGCGGTGACCAGAGAGCAGGCGTCAACCGAGGTTATTTCAGCGGCTTTGCCAGGCGTTGGGGATGACTTTGACGACGAATTGGACGTGCCGCTTCCGCACGCCACGGTGAGGGCTGTCGCAACGGCCAGGCCGGCGAGGGCGCGGCTGGTCCAGGTCATCGGCTTCGAGGGATTGCTGCAACGGTCACGATGGGGGGACGTAGTCTCGCAAGGGCGGCATGGGCTGTCAAGGCGATAACGAGTCGAATGTGGAAGTAAAGCGAATCTGTCACCCCTGAAGCGATAACGAGTCGAATCCGGTCCGCCGATAAAATTACCCGCCGTGCCGAGGTAGCTCAGCTTGGTAGAGCACTTGACTGAAAATCAAGGTGTCGCCGGTTCAAATCCGGCCCTCGGCACCATCAACCGCTAGTGTCCACTCGGTGAGCACGCCGAGGCCGTTTCGGTTCAGTGTTCAGGAGCATCGTGCTCACAGCGCCAAACAGTGGCGCGACAGGGCCCGAGCCATCGAAGCGATGGGCTATTCCGGCCTCTATCTGCCCGACCACTTCGATGAACAGCCGGGACCGATCGCCGCGCTCATGTCTGCAGCTGACGCCACGACCAAGCTGCGCGTCGGCTCACTCGTCTTCGACAACGACTATCGCCATCCCTGGGTGCTCGCGAAGGAGGCAGCGACGCTCGACCTTCTCTCAGACGGCAGGCTCGACCTGGGGCTCGGCGCCGGCTGGCTGGTCGCCGACTACGACCGGGCGGGCATTCCCTACGACTCAGCGGGCACGCGAATCGAACGGCTGGAAGAGGCGGTGAAGGTAATCAAAGGTTTTTTTGGCGGCAAGCCATTCACGTTCTCGGGCAAGCACTACTCGATCAAAGATGCGGAGGGATCGCCGTCACCCGTTCAGAAGCCGCACCCGCCGTTCTTGCTGGGCGGCGGCGGCCGGCGCATGCTCAGCCTGGCCGCGCGTGAGGCCGACATCGTGCACATCAACTACAACCTGAACGAGGGACGCATTAACCCAAAGCTGGTCCGCACGGGCATGGCCGAAGCGACGGAAGAGAAGCTGGCTTGGGTCAAACGGGCCGCCGGCGATCGTTTTGATTCGATCGAGCTCGGATTCACCGTGTTCTTCGCCAACGTCACCGACGATCGCGAATCGCTCGCGTCGACGATGGCGCCGTCGATGGGATTCGAGCCGCACGATGTACTCGACATGCCGCACTTCTTGATCGGCACCATGGAGCAGATCGAAGAAGACCTGCGTTCCCGCCGCGAGCGCTATGGCTTCTCCGACGTGATCCTTCCCGGCGGCGCCGCCGACGAGCTCGCGCCGATCGTGGAGCGCATCGCCGGCCGGTAAGAAGGTAGATTGGTGGCGATGTCCACCACCCAACAAGTTCAGCTGAAGCGGAAGGTGGAAGGCCGTGCGGGCGAGGTGCTGACACCTCAGGCGCTCGAATTCGTCGGCCGTCTGCAGCGCGAGTTTGGCAGCCGGAGGCAAGAGCTCTTACGCCTTCGCAACGAACGCCAGAAGCGGATCGACGCCGGCGAGATGCCCCAATTTCTCGTCACGACGAGCTCGGTCCGAGACTCCGAGTGGAAGGTTGCGAAGGCGCCTCAAGACTTGCAGGACCGGCGGGTTGAGATCACAGGCCCGACCGACCGCAAGATGCTGATCAACGCTCTCAACTCGGGGGCGAGCGTCTTCATGGCCGATTTCGAGGACGCCAACTCGCCGACCTGGGCGAACCTCGTCGAGGGGCAGGTGAACCTCATCGACGCCATCGAGCGGCGCATCAACTTCACGAGCCCGGAGGGGAAGGAGTACCGCCTCAACGAAAAGGTCGCGACCCTGCTGGTCCGGCCGCGTGGCTGGCATCTCGACGAGATGCACGTCGAGGTTGATGGCAAGCCGGTCTCGGGCAGCCTTTTCGACTTCGGGCTGTACTTCTTTCACAACGCCCAACGGCTGCTCAAGAAGGGCAGCGGCCCGTATTTCTACTTGCCGAAGATCGAGAGCCATCTCGAAGCGCGCCTGTGGAACGACGTCTTCAACCTGGCCCAGGATCAGCTCAGCATCCCGCGCGGCACGATCCGCGCGACGGTGCTGATCGAGACGATCCTCGCCGCATTCGAGATGGAAGAGATCCTGTACGAGCTTCGCGATCACTCGAGCGGGTTGAACGCGGGACGTTGGGACTACATCTTCAGCATCATCAAAAAGTTCCGCAACCGGCCGGAGTTCGTGCTTCCCGACCGAGTCCAGGTGACGATGACCGTCCCTTTCATGCGTGCATACACGGAGCTTTTGGTCAAGACGTGTCACCGGCGGGGTGCGCACGCGATGGGCGGCATGGCGGCGTTCATCCCATCGCGCCGCGACCCGGAGGTCAATCGCGTCGCGCTGGCGAAGGTCAAGGAGGACAAGGATCGTGAGGCCAACGATGGCTTCGATGGGACGTGGGTCGCCCATCCCGACCTGGTGCCGACGGCAACCGAGGCGTTCGACCGGGTGCTCGGCGATCGGCCCAATCAGCTCGAGCGGCTGCGGCCGGAGGTTTCGGTCACGGCGGCGCAGCTGACAGATGTGAAAGTGCCAGGTGGAACCATCACCGAAAACGGATTGCGGATGAACGTCAGCGTCGGCATCCAGTACATCGAGTCATGGATGCGCGGGGTCGGCGCGGCCGCGATCAACAATCTGATGGAAGACGTCGCGACGGCCGAGATCTCGCGGTCGCAGGTGTGGCAGTGGGTGCGGCATTCGTCGCGGTTGAACGAGGGCCCGACGGTTGACGCGGACCTTGTGAGGGAGATCGCCGACGCCGAGATGTCGAGCCTGCGGGAGCGGTATGGGGAGGAGGTCTGGTCGAAGGGCCGATTCAGCGAGGCTCGCAAGGTGTTCGAGGAGGTCGCCCTTTCCAAGGACTTCCATCCGTTCCTGACCGAGGTCGCCCTCCGGCACATCGACTGACGCCTATTCCGCACGTCCGGCCGGCAGCGGCGCGAAATTGACGAGTGTGCGGGTTACTTAGCCGGCGCGGGTGGCGCGGGTGGGGCGGGTGGCTTACCCGGCAGCCGGCGCCACTGCCGCGGCCCGACTCCGTTGTTCGGATTACCCAGCACGAACGCCACGGCCGACGGCTTGACCATGCAGCTGACCTTGCGCACGACGCTGCGCTCTCCGCCTTCTTGGTGTTCGATCACCACAGTCCGCTCGAGCACCGCACGAACCCGTACCGGCTTGCCGTTCACCACCGCGTTGAAGCCGCCGCTGACTTCGTGGTTGGGAGGGGGGACGATGGTGGCCAGCGAGACGAGTTCAACGGTTTTGCTCATGTGATGGCTTCCCTCGGGCTAGGCGGCGGGTCACGCCGCGGAAATCAGCAGGCGCCGACGCGTACAGCAGCAGCGAATGTTACCAGAGGCGCTTTGCCCGCCTTACCGGGCCCGACCAGCCGCTTAAGCCGCGGAGCTCTGCTGCTCCTGAAGCCTGAGCTGGCGGGCTGCTTCGCGGCCGCGCCGCGCCGCTTCCTTGCTCGCGAGGTGGCGGAGACGCAGGTTCCGCGGGTCCACAAACAGACGCCGGCGGTTGACCAGGACCTTCGGCTCGCCCGGGGCAGGCTCGATCACGGCGGTGCGCTCGAGCACGGCGGTCACCCAGACACGCCTGCCGTCGTCCACCTCGGCCTCGAAGTCGGGGAGGATCTCGTCGTCTTCGTCCATCGAGACGTTGTCCAGGCGCACCAGGTCGGTGCGGGTCTTCTCAGCGCTCTTACGGTTGGTTCCCATGCTTATTTCCCACTTACCCGATAACGGATGAGACCAAACGAAGTACCGCACCGCCGGTCAAACAACTCACGCTAGCAATACCGGATTGGTAACACCCCATATTCCGGCAATCTTCGTACGGGCGATCCCCTAGTGGATTACCCGCCTGAGATCGAGCAGGGTTTCGGCCGGCGCCCAATCGAGAGAAGTCTCGAATACGGAGCCGAAGTGGCGCGCGTAGGCGGTGGCCGCGGCATCAGTGTCCACCCTCCGCTGGGAGACGGCTTCCACCGACGTCGGGCGGCGATCAGCGTGCCCGCATGGCACGATGCCTTCGAAATAGCCCAGGTCAGTCGTCAGGTTCAGGGCGAAGCCGTGGCTCACGACCGAACGGTTGAGCTTGATCCCGATCGCAGCGAGCTTTTCGCCCTCGCGCCAGACCCCGGTGAAACCGGGCTCCCCGGACTCCGACTCGACCCCAAGCTCCCGCAGGTACTCGATCAGCGAGCTCTCCAACCGCTCGAGGTACTGTGGAATCGTCAATCCGAGCCGCGCCAGGTCCAGCACCGGGTATCCCACCAGCTGGCCTGGACCGTGATAGGTCGCCTCACCGCCGCGGTCCGACCACACCACCTCCACCTGCCGCTGGCGCCGTTCCGGCTCGTCCCACAGGAGGTGGTCCGCCGAGGCCGCCTTTCCCATCGTGAAGACGTGCGGATGTTCGAGCAGGAGCAGCGTGTCGCGGCCCCGCCCTTCGCGCAGCTCCCTGACCAGCTCCGCCTGGAGGTCCCAAGCTTCGCGGTAGGGGACGCTACCCAGCCAGGAGGCTCTTACGGGCGGCAGGGATCTGCTCATCAGCGTGGTAAGAGGAACGCACCAACGGCCCGGCCTCGACGTGGCCGAATCCCATCGCGAGCGCCTGCTCCTTCAGCCGGACGAATTCCTCGGGACGGTAGTAGCGCGCCACCTCGGCGTGCTTCTTAGAAGGTCGGAGGTACTGACCGACCGTCAAGACGTCGATGTTGTTGGCTCGCATGTTTCGGAACACTTCGAGCAGCTCATCCTCGCTCTCGCCGAGGCCGACCATCAGCCCCGATTTGGTGACCATCTCCGGCGCGAGGGCCTTGACGTGGCGCAGCAGGGCAAGGCTGTTGGCGTAAACGGCCTTCGGCCTGATGCGCGCGTAGAGACGAGGCACGGTCTCCGTGTTGTGGTTGAAGATGTCCGGTCTCGCCTCGACCACCGTGCGCACGGCGTTGAAGTCGCCCTGGAAGTCCGGCGTCAGCACCTCGATGGTGGTGCCGGGGCTCCGCCGCCGGATGGCGCGGATGGTCCGGGCAAAAATTCCAGCTCCTCCATCCTGCAGGTCGTCGCGGTCGACCGATGTGATGACCGCGTGCTTGAGTCCCAGCTCAGCCACCGATTCAGCCACGCGCGCGGGCTCGCCCAGGTCGAGCTCCGCCGGCCGGCCGGACGTCACCGCGCAAAACCGGCAGGCTCGCGTGCAGACGTCGCCAAGGATCATGAACGTGGCGGTGCGGCGATTCCAGCAGTCGAAGATGTTCGGGCAGCGGGCCTCCTCGCAGACGGTGTGCAGCCGCCGGCCCTGGACGATCTGCTTGAGCTCCCTGAAGTTGCCGCCCTCGGTCACGCGGACGCGGATCCATTCCGGTATCGGCTCGAGTCGCAGTGGCTCGGAGGCGGTCACAGGCGAATGCTACCGGGCGTCCATTCTTCGAGCCCTTTCTTGATCGCGCCGAGGAACTGGCCCGCCATCATCCCGTCGATGATCCGGTGGTCGAAGCTGAGGCACATGTTCATGATGTGCCGCATCGCGATCGCGTCATCGATCATGACCGGGCGCTTGACGATCGACTCAGTCGTCAGGATGGCTGCCTGCGGCTGGTTGATGATCGGCTGGCTCGCGATGGAGCCCGTCGCGCCGGTGTTGTTCAGGGTGAATGTCCCGCCCTGCACGTCGTCCGGCTTGAGCTGCTTGTTGCGGGCGCGCTCGACGAGGTCGTTGGTGACCTTGACCAGGTCGGTGAACCCGAGCCGGTCCGCGTCCTTGATCACGGGAACGATGAGGCCGTCCGGGATGGCGACCGCAATTCCCAAGTTGATGTAGCGCTTCAGAACAATGCCCTCGTCGCTCCACGAGGAGTTGAGCCACGCGAACTGCTTGAGGGCTTCGCAAACCAGCTGCGCGACAAAGGGCATATAGGTCAGCGAGGTGCCGTGCCGCGCCTTGAAGTTGTCCTTTTCCGCCTCTCGATATCGCACCAGGTTCGTGACGTCGATCTCTTGCAGCGTCCACGCGTGCGGCGAAGTCGCAAGGCTGCGCACCATGTGCTCGGCGATCGACTTGCGCATCACGCTGAGCTTCACCAGCTCCTCGCGGTTGACGTCGGTTCGGGAGAGAGCAGGCGCGGCGGGCACGACCGGCGTCGTTGGCGCCGCAGCTGCCTGACCTTCGCCGACCGCCGCCAGGATGTCGTCCCTGGTCACCCGCCCGCCCAGGCCTGACCCACGAAGCGACGCCGGCTCGATCCCGTGCTCGGACGCCAGCTTGCGGACCGCGGGCGAGAGCCGTTGGCGCTCGCCACGGTTCTCAGCCTGTGGCACTGGACGCGAGACAGGCGCCGGCGTCTTGCCGCCGGCCCGCTCAGGCGGAACCTCGGTGTGGGCCACGCCGGACTCTTTGTCTTTGGACGGGGCGGCGGCCGGCGCCGCGGCGGTCTCGATCTGCGCGATGACGGCGCCGACGCGGACCGTCTCACCCTCGCCGACGGCGATCTTGACCAGCTTGCCCTCAAAGGGCGAGGGGATCTCGGCGTTGACCTTGTCGGTGACGACCTCGACGATCGGCTCGTCGCGCTTGACGAAGTCGCCCTCGTGCTTGAGCCACTTGTCGACCGTGCCCTCGGTCACGGATTCGCCCAGCTGGGGCATCTTGATTTGCGAAACGCCCAATGCCGGCTCCTCCTCGCTAAGCGATCGGTTTTGACGCGCTTGGAAACCTAGTGTAACGACGGCAATCTGAACCCCCCGGCGGAGCGAATTCCGCACCGCTGACGCCGGACGTGCGGAATAACGGGACCTGTACGCACCGCTGACGCCGGACGTGCGGAATAACGGGACCTGTACGCACCGCTGACGCCGGACGTGGGGAAATCCTGATGAGAATCCTGGAGGCGACGCCCAGAATCGAACTGGGGATGGAGGTTTTGCAGACCTCTGCCTTACCACTTGGCTACGTCGCCGCCGTTTCGAACTCGATTCTACCCGTGGGGTCGGGCCGCCCTACTCTTGGCGGAAACGTGGCTGAGCAGCGCTTCCTGGACGTTATGGCACGCCTCCCGGCGGGTGTCGTGGTGGTCAGCGCCCGCCTCGGCGATGAGTTCCGCGGACTGACGGCGAGCAGCCTCGTCTCGATCTCGCTGGAGCCGCCTATGATCATCGTCGGCCTGGAGCATGCGTCGGCGACGCGGGCGGCCATCCTCGAGACCAGGGCGTTCAACGTCAGCCTGCTCACCCGCGCGCAGGAGTTCATCGCTGACCGCTTCGCGGGCCGCGCCCCCTCGATCGACCCGAAATGGAGCACGCTCCCGCACCGCCTCGGCGCCAACGGCATTCCTCTCGTCACTGGCTGCGCAGCCTGGCTCGAATGTCGCCTGAGCCAGGTCCACCCCACAGGAGATCACGACATCTGTGTCGGAGAGGTTGAGGCCGCTGCAATCGGCACCGGCGATCCGCTGATCCTGTGGGACCGTGCGTTCTGGTCGCTGCATTAATAAGGACGGATGGCAGCTACAAGCCGGATTCACTCCGGCCGTCTGGTGGCGTCAACGACCAAACGCTGCCCAGCATTCCCGGGGGGAGGAGCGCGAATCAGTAAGGCAAGTCGTCCTCGTCCATCCCGAAGTGGTGGCCCACCTCGTGCAGGATGGTGCGCCGCACTTCCTCGACAAGCTCCGCCATCGTGCGCGTCGCGTCCTCGTGTGCACGCTTGTACAGGGTGATGCGCTCGGGCAATCCCTCACCCGAGGCAAGCGCTCCCGCGCCTTCGTAGAGTCCCATCAGCCCCTCGGGTGATTGCTCCTCGACCAGGAAAACGGTGTTCTCCAGATATGGCTGGAATTCTTCGGGGATCGAGTCGATGGCCGCCTGCGCCGCCTCCACGAATTGCTTCATGCTCACCCGCATGCATGAATTGAAGCGCGTGCTGGTCGTCGGAGCAGGCACGATGGGCTCGCAGATCGCCCTGCAGACCGCATTGAGCGGCCGCCACGACGTGACCCTTGTCGACACCGTGGCAGGCCAGCTGGAGAGGGCGCACGCCCAGAACCGCAAGCTGGTCGATCGCTCAGTCGAGAAGGGCAGGGTGACAAAGGGGCTCGCGGAAGAGGCGCTCGCCCGTATCGCCGACTCGAGCGACCTCGCCACCGCCGCCGCCACGGCCGACCTTGTGATCGAGGCGGTGATCGAAAACTTCGACGCCAAGAAGAGCGTGTTCGAGGCGCTCGGCAAACATGCAAAGAAGGACGCGATCCTCGCCAGCAACTCGAGCACCATCGCGATCAGCCGGCTGGCGGACATCAGCGGCAGGCCGGCGCTGTGCTGCAACATGCACTTCTTCCACCCCGTCACCGTCATGCAGCTGTGCGAGGTCGTGCGCGGACCCAAGACGTCCGACGAGACGATCGACGCCGCGATGGAGTTCGTGCGCAGCATCGGTCGCACCCCGGTGCTCCTGCAGAAGGAGATCTGGGGCTTCATCGTCAACCGCATCCTCTTCGCTGCCTCAGAGGAGGCGATGCGGCTCCTCGAGGGCGGGTACGCCAGCGCGGAGGACATCGACGTCGCTGTGCAGAAGGGCTTGAACTGGCCTATGGGGCCGTTTCACCTGCTCGACTTCAGCGGCCTCGACATCTTCTACGGGGCGATGAAAGACCGCCAGGCGCAGGGCGAGGGCGGTGATGCGCCGGAGGTCTTACGCAGGCTGGTCGAGCATGGGCGGCTCGGGAAGAAGACGGGCAAGGGCTTTTTCGACTACGACTGACGGCCGCGCCGCGGAGGCATTCAATTGGTCACTTTCTAGACGCGCTTCGCGCGCCAAAATTGACCTTGCCCCCGTAGCCCAATGGCAGAGGCAGCCGGCTTAAACCCGGTCCAGCGCGGGTTCGAATCCCGCCGGGGGTATTCATCTCAGGCCTACAATCGACTCACGATGGACCTGAGGGTCGAAGAAGATCCCGACGAGGAGCCGGATGAGCCGGCGCGTCCGGCCCAACCCGACGGCGCTCGTGGCACGGCCGCGGGCATGGTCCCGTCGGTCGGACTCCCGAGTCGGGATTGGGAATACTCGACGAAGGTCCTGAGCGTGGGCCAGGTTGCTGACGGCGTCACGCTGATCAAGATCATCCATGAGGCTGGCGCCGAAGGATGGGATCTGGTCAGCGTGGTCGACGGGGGGGAAAAGCGCGTAATCCTGATGCGCAGACCAAAGCGCTCAGCCCGTGAGTCACGACGGGTGGGTTTCGCGCCTCCGACGCAGAACTGAGCTCACCGCCGCCGCGCCGCCGCCGCCGCATCCTGGTCGTCGAGGACGACGTGCCGGTGCGCATGCTCGTCGCTGAGGTTTGCCGCCTACAAGGGCACGACGTGATCGAGGCAGGGACCGGCGCGCAGGCCATCGAGCTCGGCCGGAGCTCCCACCCGGACCTGGTGCTGGTGGACTGGGTGCTGCCTGACATCAGCGGCACCGAGGTGATCCGTGAGCTGCGCCGCCAAGGTGTCGTGAGCCCGATGGTCATGCTGACCGGGCGCTCGACCAAGATGGACGAGGTCGTGGGCCTCGAAGTGGGTGCGGACGACTACATCACGAAGCCATTCGACTCGAGAATCCTCGCGGCGCGAATCAACGCGCACTTGAGGCGTTCATCTCTTGCTGAAAGCGGGGGCGGTCGCGAAGGTGTGCTCAGCATCGGTGCGCTGCAGATCGACAACGCCGCGCGCCGGGTCAAGGTCGGCGAGGAGGAGATCACGCTCACGATGACCGAGTTCAACCTCCTCGCGGTCCTGGCGGCCAACCCGGAACGCGTGCTGACGCGAGCGCAATTGAGGGACAAGGTTTGGGGCTACCCCCACGATCTCGATGACCACTCGGTCGACCCTCATGTGCAAAGGCTCCGCCGCAAGCTGTCGGAGCAGTCGAATACAGGCGTCACCCTGGAGGCCGTCCCCGGGCTCGGTTACCGGCTCTCGGTCAAGGGCGCTTGACGGAACAGGTCGCACTTTTTGGGCCCGCGGACCCAGAGCTCCGCATCGTCGAAGACGTGGTGGCAAAGTCGATTGCAAATGACCCTCCCGAAGTCGCGCGGCCGCTGGCCGAGCTGTTCGCCGCCGGAGGCAAGCGAATCCGACCGGCTCTGGTCGTGCTTGCCGCGATGTGTGGAACCTACGACCGGGAGCGCACGATCCCGGCCGCCATTGCGGTAGAGCTCACGCATGCGGCGACGCTCGTACACGACGACGTCATCGATCGCTCCCCGACTCGACGCGGCCGGCCGACCGTCGCGGCGGCCCTTGGTGATGAGCCCGCGATCGTCATCGGCGACTTCTACTTCGCGAAGGCCTACGAGCTGGCGGCGCGGACGAACACTCCCGAAGTCGTTGCGATCCTGGCCAGGGCTGTGATGGAGATCTGCGCAGGTGAGGTGCGGCAACAATCGATCCGCCACCACTACAGCACGGGCGTGGACGAATACTTGCGCCGCATCGAGGCTAAGACGGCGACGCTGCTGGCGGCGTGCTGCGACATCGGCGCACTGCTCGGAGGGCTCGACGAGGCAAGACGGACCGCTTTGCGCACATACGGCCGCCTGCTAGGCCTTGCTTTTCAAATTGCTGACGACGTGCTCGACTACACGGGGACCGAGGGGGAGGTCGGAAAGCCTATCGGGCACGACATTCTCGAAGGCTTCGCGACGCTGCCATTGATGCTTGCACCGATTGATCTCGAGGACGGCCGCAGGCTGAGCCAGCCTGAGGCCCGCAAGGTTGTCGAGGCTGTTCGCAACAGTGATGGCCCTCAGCGCGCGCTCGATCAGGCGCGCGATCACGCCGACGCTGCACGCGGTCAGTTGAAGGGAATCGATGGCGGCGAGGCGGTCTCTGCACTGGCCGCGCTAACCGCCTACGTGGTCAGCCGAAAGCTCTAATCTGTCTCACCGTGTCCCGGGTGGGGATGGGTGTGGTGGCATGAGTAGGGTCAGGCTCGTCGGCGTCGGACCAGGGCATCCTGGTCTGGCCACCGTGCAGGCAGTCGAGGCCGTCAAGGAGGCCGACGTGATCCGCAACTGCGATGGCTGCGGCACCGGCCTGCTGCACTTCGCGCCCGCGAACGCTGATATCGCCCCCCTCGAGTCGATCGAAGAGGTCATCCGCCTGGCGCGCAATGGCCGCAACGTCACGGTGCTCTTCCCTGGCAATCCGTATGCGTTCTCCAGCGGCAGCGAGATCGCCGACCGGCTGGAGCGCGCGGGAGTCGATTTCGAGGCGGTTCCCGGGCTGATCGTGGAGCTGGCCGCGCCGGTCATGAGCGGAATCCCGCTCACCATCGAAGGCCTCGCGGCGTCGATCGGCTTCGGCCTGGCCACCGGCGGCGAGACCGTCGTCCTCCGGCTTGCATCGGGCTGGTGGGAATCCGGCATTACCGCGCTGCTCCAGAACGGCCGCACTC
>WNGG01000404.1_pt1 | contig 45781 bp, 49 predicted proteins | sample 5400661 | NCBI WGS metagenome assembly WNGG01 (sample SAMN13153372, study PRJNA577476) | soil metagenome | isolation source: 100 cm soil or saprolite under Garry oak tree replicate 1 | place: USA:California | collected 2016-06-15 | reverse complement strand
ACTCGACATCACAGAGCATGATCGGCGGCATCCGCAGGTGGGTGACGCTCGGGTGACGCCCAACCGTCTGCTCAGCCATCTCGAAAGCATCCTCGAGGGTCGTCGCGCACTTGAACCCAAGGCGATGAACGACGTCGCGCTCGCCCCCAACCACGATGATGTCGCCCGCGTGCTCCATCGCGTGCGCCGCCCAGTACCACGCGTAGAAGGGATGGGCGCCGTGATAGGCGTTTGACTTGCGATAGAGCTGGCGGAACCACGGATCCTCGGCGAACCGCAGCTCGTATTTCGACTCGATCTCGAGCGGCGCGGTGGTGTCCGCCAGCACCTCGTCATAGAAATCGATGTAGCTCGGGTGCTGGACCGCGTCGAACTCGTAGCGGCATGGGTGCGTGAGGATCAGAACCCCGCCCTTTCTCAACACGGGCTTTGAGCGATAGAAGTTGAAGAGGTAGCCGATCCCCATGCACACCACCAGCACTGGGTTCATCGGCGCGTTGACGTTGTAAGGGCCCAGGTACGGGACGCCGATGGTGACGACATCGGTCTGGCCTTCGACGCGAACGCTGATCTGGTTGCGCACCGCCTCCAGCGTCTTGTCGTGCACCGCGTCGACCTGGCCGGCATTAACAGCGGTGAGCCCATACGGCGCGCGCATGGCATGAAAAACGTTGCGCTTGAAGGCCGGCGGCGCCAGGTCGCTGAACTGCTTCATGCCGAGGAACATCGCCTGGTCCTGGGCCGTCCAGTCCGTCTCCCGCTTCTGCATGAAGTTGGCGATCGCCGGGAAGGCGTGGTTGTTGACCGTGGTCTCGATATGAAAGACCCGCACCGTGTCCTCGATGAGCTGGCCCTGGCGGATGCAGGAGTGATGGAGCGCAGAGTCGGGCGGATTCATGTAGGACCGCGAGCCCAGAAGGGTCTTCACATTGTGGTGCGCGCGAATGCCGCGGTACGTCGCCAGGCCGGTGGACATCGACTTGTGGCCGCCGTCCATCGGCACCAGAGTGAGGTTCACGTAGACGACGAGATCCGACTCCGCCGCGCGCCTGTGCAGCGTGACCTCTTCGCCCTGCGCGGTCTTGCCGATGTAGACGTTGGCCTCCGGGTCCTCCCCATCGTGCTGATACAGGCGGTCGGGCCAGAACGTGCTGTAGATGCGGTCCCCGACGATGTGGCGGACCTCGTCCGCGGTCATCCGCCGATGCAGGCCAAGCGCAGCGATGAGGTGGATGTCCTCGATGCCGGCCTCGGCGGCCATGTCGATGACCTCTTCCATCACCAGCTGGCGCACGTCCGGCGCGGCCATCGGAGGCAGCGGAAGGGAGAGGTCGTCGAAAGCGATCGTGAGCTTCATGCCTCGCCGCAGGAGCGACTTCAAAGGGTCGTCCTCGAGCGGCCTGGCGAGCGCGCGCTTGATGGCGCGCTCTGGGTGCGCGATGGGGTCGAGGGGATCGGGCGGATAGACGATGCGTGCCCCCAGCGGCAGCTTCTCGAGCCGCACTCCCTCGCCGTAGTGGAACAGCACTGGCGGGGTGTTGCGATCGACCTCGATTACTGCTCCCGGCCTGCTCACTACGCCCTCAATCCTCTCAGGTCGAATGCGACCTTCACGGCGCCGAGACGCCCAGCGCTCATTGCGTACGCGATGGCGTCGCGATACTCGCCGAGCCCAAACAGCGGACCGGTCAGCTCCTCCAGGTGCAGCTCAGGCGCCGCCTCCAGCGCCAGCTCGAAGGTCCGCTTGCCCTTGCGCTTGGGTTCGGATCCGTATGCATATGCACCGGTGACGGTCAGCTCGCGCTGCCAGATGGCTGCCCAGTCGACCTTCTCCTCGCCGGGCATACCTACCGCCACGACCGTGCCACCGCCGCGGGTGAAGCGCACCGCGTCGTTCAGGCTGCCCGCGCGGCCGACGCACTCGAAAGTGACGTCCGCCCCGCCGAGCAGGAGCGGGCGATCCATCCCGTCCAGCCGGCGCGCTGAGGTCGCAAACCGGATCCGCTGGAAGACGTCCGAAGGGGCTATCACCTGGTCGGCGCCGAGCTTGCGCGCGAGGTCGCGCTGCGTTGGGTGCTTTGCCACCGCGATCAGCCTTTTCGGAGGCGTGAACAGCTTGATCGCGGCCACAGTCAGCAGGCCGATCGTCCCCGCTCCGAGCACCACTACAACGTCGCTCTTGGCCGCACCGCCGCGCAGCGCCGCGTGGACGCAGCATGCGAACGGCTCGACCAGCACGGCAGCCTCGTCCGAAAGCGTGTTGGGGATGGGATGCAGCTGGCTGGGGTGGGCGACGAGGCTCTCGCCCCATCCCCCGCCCGTGTCTGCGCAGTAGCCGGTCTGCAGCCCGACCTCGATCGGTCCTTCGGTCACGTTGTAGCAGAGCCCTGGGCGGCCCTCTGCGCAACGCGGACACAGCGTTTCAATGCCGCGCACCTTGCAGCCCAGCGCCGGCTCGATGACCACCCGTGCGCCATCGTCAAGTGTGCCCACCACTTCGTGGCCGGGTACGAATGGATAGCTGGTCAGGGGATCCAGGTAGAGGGATGCATGGCCGCTGATCGCGGAGAGGTCGGAGCCGCAGATGCCGCTCAGGGTCGGCTGCACGCGGACCCAGTCGCGTGCGGGGAGAATCGGCTCGGGAACGTCGCCGAGGTGCAGCATCGACAGCGCGCTCGTGGCGACTTCGGGATTGCCCCCGGAGGCCTTGACGATCGCGAACGACGGAATCGACCTCCTGTACTGAAGGGCTAGCGTCGGACCGCCTCCCTGTACTCAGGCGATCGAGGGTCCGGCATCGGCAGGCGCCAGTTTCCGGGCGCCATTCGCCAGCGCTCGATCCGCCAGCCGCGTTGGCCCGCGACCTGCGACAGGCGCGCATCGGGGTTGACGGCGACTGGCGTGCCGACCAGCTCCAGCATCGGCAGGTCCGAAAGCGAGTCTGCGTAGGCGAAGCTGTCGGCCAGCACGACCGCGTTGCGACTCGCGTACTCCTCGAGCAGCACGCCGCGGGCCTCGCCCGCGGGCGGCGGGGACTGGAGGTCGCCCGTCAGCTTGCCGTCCCTCACCAGCAGATGGGCACAGTCGACCTCGACCTCGAGCAGCTCGGCCAGCGGCTCGACCACCACGTCCAGCGCTCCGGTGAGCAGCAGGACTCGATGGCCGGCTCGTTTGTGCTCGCGGATGCGGCGCATCCCCTCCGGATAGATTCGCCGCAGGGTGACGGAGTTCAGCGCCTCACGGCCGAGGCGCTTCATGACGTCGTAGTCGAGGCCGTCGTACTCGCGGTAGAAGCTGCGCTGAAACTCGGCTCGCGACCGGCGCTCGAGGTACAGCCAGCGCGGCGCCGCGCGCGCCATCTGCGCCATGAACGAAGGCCACTCGTCCACCGGCTGCGCGCGCAGACGCATCCAAAGGAAGTACTCGACGACATTGGTCTCCACGAGCGTTCCGTCGACGTCGAACACCGCGAGCACGTCCTTGCGACCCGCCCGGCGTTCCATCGCGGAACGCACCGAGCTCGTCTCAGGCTTCGGCTGGGTGCTGCCGGTGGGCTGCCTGCCCTTGCGCGCCGCGGTCTCCGCGCGTGACATGCGGACGACCGTCGGAAAGTGCACGTCGTGGAAGTAGTGGTGCCAGTCGTACAGCGCGGGGTCAAAGGGAAATCGCTTGCGCTCCGCGTCAGGCACGCGCTCCCAGATCGACATCAGGTTGCGCGTGTCGAAGATGGTGTCGACTTCCGTGTAGACGCCGTAGAGCTGGATCAGGTTGAGCCCGCGCTCGAGGCGTTCCCGCTCGGCTGTCAGGTCATCCGACAGTTGTGACACGCCGGCGCCGAGCGGGAGCCGCTCGACGATCCACTGGGTTGCGGACACGAATCGCAGCGCAGTCTGGGCTCGGGTCGCGAGCTCATTCCGCGTCGGGTAGGTCCAGGTGGGAGTCCCGATCGCCTGGCCGTAGCGGTCGCGCAGCGGGTGCTCGCCAAAGTAGCCGCTTGCGAAGTCGGTCATGCTCCGGAATCGCAGCGGATTGCGGCTGCCGGAGGCGGCGTGGTACACGCGAGGCTTGGAGTCCGGCGGCGGGCTGGCCGCCACCGCGAGCACGGTGTTGACGACGAAATCGGCCGGGATTATGTCCAGCACCGCGTCCGGCAGGCCCGAGAAATCACGCAGGATCCCACGACCGAAAGCCAGGATCAGGGGCTCGGCCATGCGGAAGCCCTCGAGCCAGCCTGGGAATGGCTCTTCGAGCGCGCTCTCGATGATTGACGGTCTGACGATCGAAAGCGGGATGTCGGCGTGCAGCTCAACCACCGCGTGCTCAGCCATCGCCTTGGTGAACGAGTAGATGTCGGAAAAGCCCATGGAGTGGGCCTGCACTCGTCCGCGTTCGATGAGGCGGTCCTTGACCCATCGATCTCGCAAGCGCTCCGTCGCCCTCGCTACCGCGGGCGTGCCCGCTGGTCCCATGCGGGACGTCGCCTCACGCCGCAGGCGCCTCAGCACCTCCGGGCGCCTCGACTCTTCTTCCACCGGTCCGCGCAGATTCGTGAGCACAGATGCTTCGTGCCGCCAGTTGAGCCCTGGATCAAGCGGCGGCTCCTCACGCACGAGTCCCCGCAGCATCCCGCCGACGTAGGCGGTGGAGATGTGCACCAGATGCGGCCGAGCTCCGCTCGCTCTGAGCGCCTCGACAAGGCGGGCCGCGCCGAGCAGGTTGGTCTGGGCGGAAAGATCAGCCGGGTTGTCGAACTCGACCGCGGCGGCCGAGTGGATGACGATGTCGCACGCGCGCATCTGTTCACGGGCGGCATCGCTCAGACCCAGACCATCACGACCGAGGTCGAGCTCGAGCACCGCGAGCTTCGCTTCGGCCAGCTTCGTGAATGCGCCTTCCCCAAGCTCGTGTTTGATTCGTTTGAACGCTGGGCTCGAGAGGACCTCGCGCTCGAGCCGGTCAGCGGCCGGTCGTCGTGGGCTCGAGCGGATGGCCAGGTTGATGCGACCGACCTCGGGGATCGAGCGCAGGCACTTCTCGACGATCGACTTGCCGAGAAAGCCGGTGCTACCGGTGACCATGATGGTCTTGCCCCGTAACGCCTCGGCTATCAAGACCGACTGATTCTAGTGGGGGTGGCTGCGGCTCCCCCTATACAGGCTGTCCAGGCTTGACGCCTGGCAAACGGATCGACAGCGAGGCGGCCGCATCGGTCCATCCGAGGTTGGTCGTGACGGCCACCCAGAACCAGTAACCGACGTCCGGCTGGCCGTGGAAGACAGCAGAGCCGGCGCCCACTGGACCCCTCCACGGCTGCAGAAGTCCGTCGCCCTGAACGACATAGACCTGGAACCTGTTGCCGTTGCCGGGGCTCGACCAGGACACCTTGATCGAGGTCGCGTCTTTCGGGTCACGCACTGCGGAGACCTTGACACTGGGCATCGGGATGTTGGCGTAGCGAGGCGAGCCGCCGATCCAGAGGTCACCGAGGTCCCGCGGATACGGGTCGGGATATGCGCCCGACCATCCGTACGGGTCGACGGGCCCGTTGCCGTTGAGGTGGTAGATCCCAAAATGAAGGTGCGGGCCGGTCGCGGTGCCGGTGCTGCCGGACAGCCCGATGACCTGGCCTCGGCTCACGTACTGGCCGGCGTGGACGTCGATTCGTGACAGGTGGCCGTAGAAGGTCATCAGTCCGTTGCCATGGTCGATCTCAATCGTCATCCCGCTCAAGCAGGTATGACATGAGGGGACGAGCCAGTTGGCGAGCAGGACGACGCCCGGCGCCGCGGCGGCGATCGGCTCGTAGGTCAGGCCGTAGTCGTAGCCGTCGTGCCCGTCGTAGTACAGGTAGTCGTGGCCGCCCGGGGTCTGGGCATAGCCCGCGGTGAACGTCGGGTCTGGCCCGCCGAAGGTGTTGGACACGGTCTCGCCGTCGTAACGGCACAGGCGACCATTGGTCGAGTAGTCCGGCGAACAGTGGTCGAAAAGGGAGGTGATGTAGTGCGGGCCCATGAACGGAAGGGTGAGAAACGCTCCGCCCGAGGCCCTCTGGCCTGTGTTACCGATGCCTGCCTCGATGGGGCCGTAAGTGACCTGGCTGGGGTAGCTCCATCGCACGTACCGGCCCGGCTTCTGATCGGGCTCGAGGGCCTGCCCCGCCTGCGCGGGAATGCTCTGCAGCAGCAGGATGATCAGCGCAGACAGCGCAGCCGGAAACCGAACCCCCGTTGTCCTCAAGACGAAGACGCAAGTTTAGGGTCGCGCGCCTATCCCCTGCCGCCGATCAGGTTAAGTTCTGCAAATCATGGCTAGCGAGGCTTTGCACGTCGAGGTTCTGAGCCAGGGCCGGGCGGCGGTGTTCGAGGAACCCTCCGGACCGGCCGGTGTGCGGATCCGGGAACGCCCGCGGACCGATCCCAGGCCAGGCTCCGTGGCCATCGCGATCCGGGCGGCATCGATCAATCACCTCGACCTGTGGCTTGCTCACGGCGCGCAGCGGGTGCCTCCGCCTCGCGTCATCGCCGCCGACGGCGCAGGTGTCGTTCACGCCTCGGGTGATCCGTCATGGAAGCCCGGCGACGAGGTGGTCATCTTCCCCACCCTGTGCTGCTGGGAGTGCGAATGGTGCCGGGCCGGCGAGAACGTGCGCTGCGCACGGTTCGGCGTGCTCGGCGAGCATTCCGACGGCACCGCCTGCGAGCTGGTCCACGTCGACGCCCGCAACGTCTTCCGCAAGCCAGCCGGCCTGACCTGGGAGGAAGGTGCCGCATTTCCGCTCACGTTCCTCACCGCGTGGCGGATGTTGACCACGCGCGCCCAGCTGCGGGCGGACGAGACCGTGCTCGTCGTCGGCGCGGGCGCCGGCGTGGCCGTGGCAGCCATCCAGATCGCCAGGCACCTGGGAGCACGCGTCCTCGCGACCAGCCGCTCAGAGGCCAAGCGCAGGCGGGCGCTCGAGCTGGGCGCTGAGGCGGCGTTCGAGTCGAAATCGTTCAGCAAGGAAGTCCGTCAGGCGACGAACGATGGCGTCGAGGTGGTGTTCGAGCATGTCGGGCCGGCCACGCTGGATGAGTCCATGCGCTCCCTCGCCATGGGAGGGCGCATCGTGACGTGCGGCTCGACGTCCGGGGTCAAGGCGGAGATCAGCATGCCTCGCCTCTTCTTCCGCCATGCGGGGCTGCTCGGGTCGACGATGGGCAACGCATCGGAGTTCGAAGCGCTCCTGAAGGCGATTGACCGTGGGTTGAGGCCGGTCGTCGACAGCGTCTATCCGCTGGACGATGTGCAGGCGGCCCTTTCGCGGCTGGATGCGGCAGAGCAGTTCGGAAAGGTCGTGCTCTCGGTCTCGACCTGACACCGCGCGAGCACCTCAAGATTCCGCACGTTTGGCGCCAAAAGCGCGCTTGGAGGCCTCGAATTACGCCCGTTTGGCGCCAAAAGCGCGGAATATCAGGATAGGACCGCCCACAATTTCGCCGCCGTCTCGTGGCTGAGGGTCACCTCCCGCTCGGCGACGCGCACACGCAGCGTCTTGCCGACCTCGTCGGCTTCGAGCACGCTGATCTGGCGGCCAGGCGTGAGGTCTCGCTTGTCGAGGTACGCCAGCAGCAGCGGCGCCTCCCGCTCGGCGACCTCGGACACGCGTGTGATGGTGGCTCTCTTGCCCGTCCCCAGCGAAGACAGCCTGACCTCTTTCGGCACCGCCTTGGAAAGGCCAGGGATCGGGTTGCCGTGCGGGCAGGTGCGCGGCCGGCCCAGCGCCTCGTACAGGCGCTTCTCCACGACTTCGGAGACCGCGTGCTCAAGGCGCGCGGCCTCCGCGTCGGCCGTCACCCAGTCCAGCCCCAGCCCATCGGAAAGCCAGCGCTCCATGATCCGGTGGCGCCGGACGATCGCCTCCGCCTGCCGCAATCCTTTGGACGTGAGCTCCACCTCTTTGCGCCCGTTCATCCTGACCATGCCGTCGCGCGTCATCCGCCGGAGCGCCACTGTGACGGTGGGCCTGCTCACGCCAAGCCAGTCGGCCAGGCGTGCGCTGCGCAAGGGTTCGCCCTCCGACCACATGTAGTAGATCGCCTCCAGGTAGCGAGACACCACCTCCGAAGGTGGTTTTGAAGCGACGTTAGACTTGTCTAATCGCACCTTTTGCACGTACTAATCCTAGTGACGCACGATGAGCCAGGGCACAGCCGTCCTGCTCGGGGCCTTTGCGGGCGCCACCATCTTCCTCGGTCTGCCCGTGGCCCGCATGCGCGGGCTGCCTAAGGCGGTCCAGGGATTTCTCAACGCCTTCGCGACCGGGATCCTGATCTTCCTGCTCTGGGACATCCTCAGCCATGCTGGGGAACCGGTCAAGGCCGCCCTGACGGGAGCCCCACAAATCAATCTTTCATTCCCGCCGATGGCGATCATCTTCGCCGCCGGCATCGCGCTGGGACTTCTGGGCCTGGTGTATTTCAATCGCGAGCTGTTTGGGCATCTCAAGCACGGCGCGACGAGTCCGAGCCCGCGCAGCCTGTCACTTGCCATCGCCACCGGCCTCGGGCTGCACAACCTGTCCGAAGGATTGGCGATCGGGCAATCGGCGCACACCGGCGCGATCGCCTTTGCCGGCGTGCTCGTGGTCGGCTTCGCGCTCCACAACATCACGGAAGGCTTCGGCATCGCGGCGCCGATGACCATGGAGCCCAAGCCCGCGTCGTGGACCTTCCTCGGCGTGGCGGGACTGATCGGCGGCGGCCCGACATTCGTCGGCACCTGGATCGGATACCTGGCCAGCTCCACCTACGTCTACGTCGGGTTTCTGGCCGTCGCTGCGGGGGCGCTGCTCTATGTCGTCAACGAGCTCTTCCACGTGGGGCGAAGGCTGAGCACGCCCACCTCGTTTGGGTGGGGGCTGCTGCTCGGCTTCCTGACCGCCTACGCGACCGACCTTTTTCTTACCGTGGCCTCCGGCTAGCGACCACACCCCTCCGGGGGTGCCTCCCGCGCCGTAGGGCGCGGGGACCCCAGCGGTACGCCCACCTCCCCACGCGGTGGGGAGGCCTAGCTTGCGTAGTCGAAGTCGTCCGGCTCGGTGTCGTCCCAGTCGGGGAAGCGCCACCGGAAGAGGCGCTCCTGGATCTCGAAAAGGCTGTCCAGCGTGTCCTGGACGTGGCCGGTGTCGCGCAGCGGTTCGCGGACGTGGTCCGGCATGAGCTCCACGGCCTCACGAAGCTCAGCGCGCAGGGCCGCGGGAACGGTCTTGACGCCGTCCCGGTTCATCTCTTCGAGCTGCCACAAGACCCGATCCGTCGCGTCCAACATGCGCTGAAACGCGTATCGGCGCCGGTTTTGCCGGCGCAACGCGGTCTCCTGCTGCTCGATTCGGGTGCTTGTGTGGTCGATCATTTCCTGGTGTTGCCTCAGCTACCTTTCCTAGCTTACCGGCTTCGGGCGAGTTCACCAAGGGTCGCGTATGGGTGATTTCCTGTCCAGGCTCGAACATCTGTTCAGCCCGGTAGACGACTGGGGCGAGTTCAGGAAGGGCGCGCGCCGGGCTGCAGTGACCTTCGTCATCTACGGCTCGGACGGCCGCTGGCATGTGCCTTTCGTGCGCCGGCGCGCGGATATGCGCGACCATCCTGGCCAGGTCGCGCTCCCCGGCGGCGGTGTCGAGGAGGGCGAATCTGCCTGGACGGCGGCCCAGCGCGAGGTGGCCGAGGAGATCGGCGTTCCGGTGGGCCGTTTGATGCCGCTCGGCGCCGGCGACCCGATCTATGCCGCAGTCTCGAACTTCTCCATAGTGCCGTTTATCGCCCACCTGCCCGAACCGGTGCCCGCATTCGACTACGACCGGCGTGAGCTGGAAGGCGTCCTGGAGATCCCGCTCGACAGGCTGCTGGACGAGAGCGCCTGGATGCAGTCGTCCGATCCGTGGCGATTCCGCTACCTGGCCCATGAGGAGAGCGTGGTCTGGGGGCTCACCGAGCGGATCGTCGCGGGCCTGGCGCCGAAGCTCAGGATTGCGCTGGACGAAGGTCGAACGCCGGATCCGCCAGCAGTTCCGGGCTGATCTCTGCCCGAGACTGACTACTTTTGCGACAGCTCGCGCAGACGGCGCAGCGAGACGACAAGGTATCCGCCGAGCACCGCGACCGCAAAGGCGTACGCCGAGACCAGATAGATCATCGTGCCCCGCGGCCGGCGATCGGTGTGATCTCGGGAGCCGGGGCAACCAATGCCTGGGGGGCCTGGTCCTCGAGGGTCTCGATGCGGTAGCGGATCGCGATCATGACCGCTGCCATGGCCAGCGTGCAGGCCATGGTGATGAGAAACGTGACCAGCATCTCTGGTGGCAAGGCGTCGTTGATGACCACCGGCCCAGGATGCACCGTCCGCCACCACGTCACGCTGAAGTGGACGATCGGCACGTCGAAGAAGCCGAAGATGCCGACCACTGCGGCGAAACGCGCTGCCTGGCGGCCGGGCTCTGCCAGCCGGCGCACCATCAGGTAGCCCGCGTACACGATCCACAGCACGAGCGTCGACGTGAGCCGAGCGTCCCAGGTCCAGTAAGTATTCCAAATGGGTTTCGCCCAGAGCATCCCCATGACCAGGGTGACCGTCGTGAACACAACGCCGACGAGCGCGCCGGCGCGTGCCAGGCGGTCCGCGGCCAGGTTGTCTTTCCAGAGGTAGACGACGCCGCCAAGCAGCACCACGGTGAAACAGCCGTAGGCTGCGATCGCCGAGCTGACGTGGAGGTAGAAGATGCGCTGCACCTGGCCCTGGAGCGCATCGGTTGGCGCATAGATGAATATGAAACCGGCCGCGACCAGCATCAGCCCCACCGCCGCGGCAGCGGCCTTCTCGTACCTCGTCACGCCGATCAATCTTCGAGCACGAAGCGCGCCGCCAGGGACGTCAGCACGACGAACAGTATGTCGAAGTCAAACAGCAGAGCCAGCGCTTGCTCGGCCGAACCGTTCGCACCCATGCCGACCTGAACCGCATGGCCGCCGGCGATGATGAAGGGGATCCAGAGCGGCAGCGTCAGCAGCGGCAGCAGCAGCTCGCGCGCGCGAATCCGCGCCACCATCGCAGCGAAAAGGCAGCCGAGGGCAGCCATACCCACAGTCGCAAGCAGGACGGCGACGACGACCTCCAGCGACACCTGGACGGAAAAGAACAGCGCCAGGGCAGGCAGCAGGACAGCCTCGCAAAGGATCAAAAGGAAAGCCGCCGCCATCGCCTTGCCTGCGAAGATGGCGGCCGGCGCCGCAGGCGTCATCAGCATCGCCTCGAGAGAAGACTGCTCGCGTTCGGCCGCGAAAGCCCGACCAAATGCGACCAGGCCCGCAAAGACAAGGGCCATCCACAGCACACCGGGCGCGATCGCGGTCGCATTTGAAGAGTCGAACTGAAAGCCGAAGTTGGCGATCACAAGCGCCAGGACCACGAACTGAGCGAGCGCCGGCACGAGCTCGCGGGTGCGCCACTCTGAGGTCAGATCCTTCCTCGCCACAGCCAGGGCAACCACGATTGATCGCATCTGTCAGGGTTCCGCGCGAAGTCGAAGATTTCGTGGGGTCATCAGTGAACGACGCGAAGGCGCGTGGGGACCCCCTGCACCCGACCGTGGCGCAGGACCAGGGTGCGGTGGCACAACCGATTCGCAAGCGCGTGGTCGTGGGTCGCGATCACCGCTGTCCGGCCACGCATGACCGTCTTCAGCAGGTCAGCGCCTTCTGAATCGAGGCTTGCGTCCGGCTCGTCGAGGATGAGCAGGCGCGGATCGTGCAGCACGGCGCGGGCGATCGCCAGCCGCTGCTGCATCCCGCGTGACAGAAAACGCGCCGGCCTCCTGGCCACGGCGGTCAGTCCCACAAGGTCGAGAATCTCCCTCACACGCGGGAGGGGGACGTCTTGCAGCGCGCAAAAGAACTCGAGGTTCTCGGCGGCCGACAGCGCAGGGTAAAGCCCAGGCTCGTGAGCGACAAAGCCGATGCGTGAACGCAGGCGCCTGCGTTCCCGCCATGCATCCAGCCCGAACATCTGCAGGTTCCCTGCCGTCGGCCGCGCGGCGGTGGCGAGAATGCGAAGCAGGGTGGTTTTGCCGGCGCCGTTCTCGCCGAGGACGGCCAGGTGCTCGCCGGAATCGATGGCCAGGTCGACGTTGTCGATGGCGACCTCGGAGCCAAATCGCTGCGTCACCCGATCGGCGACGACCAGGCTCATTCGTCCCCACCCTCGGCCGGCGTCTCATCTGGCGTCCTCAGCAGCGGCCACAGGACGAACGGACCGGCTGCGAACAGGAGCAATGTCGCCACCACCAGCGTCATGACGCGCCCACCACGCCAGGCACACGTTTCACGAGCGGCAGCGGGACCGCACGTCTTTCCGCGAGGTTTCCCAACAGCACCCCAAGGATGATGATCGCGCCTCCTGCCCAGATCCAGGTCACCAGTGGATTGACGAGGATCCGAAACGACCCTGAGCCGTCGGCGCCGGTTCCGACCAGGATGATGTAGAGGTCGGCCACGGGCGTGCTCCTGATCGCCACATGCGTCAGGGCCTGGCCACCCAGCCCCCCATACATGGCGCGTGCGGGCTCGAGCCTCTCGTCGCCCAGCATCAGCGCTCCAACCAGTTCGGTGTGATCGGCGAGCTGCCTCTGCTCGGTCCCGACGTATTTCAGGTCGTAGCCGCCCACCGACACCTGCTCGCCCGGCTGAAGAGTGACGTCTTTTGACTGCTGCCAGAACTGCGAAGCCGCGATGCCGGTGACGAGAACCGCCAGGCCGAGATGGGCGAGGTAGGCGCCGTAGCGGCGGCGCTTCGCCACCAGCAGCGCAAATACCCTCGGCCACGTGCTGCCAGTGCGTCTCCACCGTCGGACGGCGCGCGCGTATTCGTAAATACAGGTGGTCGCAACCGCGCAGGCCAGCGGGATCGCCACCAGCGCGGGGACCGACCGCACACCGTTTACGAGCAGCAAGACGAAGATTCCTGCGGCCGCGGCGGCGGGCCAGCGAAGGGCGCGCAGCAGAGGACCGCCGGCGTGCCGCCAGGGCACGAGCGGGCCCGCGGCCATCAGGGCCAGGAGGGCGATGAAGAGGGGGCCGGCTGCTCGCTCGTAGTAGGCGGCGCCAACAACCCGCTGCTGCCCAAGCATGCCCGACACCAGCGGCAGGATCGTGCCCCACAGGACCACGGCGATCACGCCTATGAGAAGCAGGTTCTGGAGCACGAACGCCCCCTCGCGCGAGACGGCCGGCGCGGGTGCGCCAGGATTCCGCATGCTGCCGGTTCTGAGCGCGAGCAGGGCGATCGAGAAGACGAGGCAGGCGCTCAAGAATCCGAAGAACCACGGCCCGATCGCGCTGACCGCGAATGTGTGCACCGACTGAACGACGCCGCTGCGGACGATGAACGTGCCGAACACGACCAGGAGGAAAGCCACGATTGCAAGTCCGAAATTCCAGGCCCGCAGCCGGCCGCGCCGTTCCTGAACCTGTGATGAGTGCAGGTAGGCGGTCACAGCGAGCCAGGGCATGAAAGCGACGTTCTCGACTGGGTCCCATCCCCAGTAGCCGCCCCAGCCCAGGACGTGGTACGCCCACCACATCCCGAGCACCAGCCCGGTGCTCTGAAGGCCCCAGGCCACGAGCGCAAAGCGCCGCGTGTGCGCGATCCAGGCCGCATCGGTCGAGCCTGCGAGAAGGGCTGCAGCCGCGAAGCTGAACGGGATGGCGAAAGAAGCAAATCCCGCGAGCACGACGGGGGGATGGATCAGCATCCCTCCGTCGCGTAGGACAGGGTTCAGCCCGAGGCCGTCGGGAGGAGCGAGCTGGAGGAGATCGAACGGGCTTGCCACCAGAACCAGCACGACCAGAAGGAAGGTCAGGATCGACGCCAGCACTCCGCCCGCATAAGCGGCGAGTCGCAGGCCAAGGTTCGCGCTGGCCACCAGAGAAGCGCTGCCGAGGACGGCCAGGACCAACGCCCAGTAAAGAAGGGATCCCTCCTGCCCCCCATAGAACGCGGCGGCGACAAGCGCGGTCGGAGTCGCGATGTCGGTGTGCTCGGCCACGTATGCGATGGAGAAGTCGTGCGTCAGCAGCGCGACCTCGAGCAGGACCGAGGCGCCGACGATCATCGCCGCGGCCGCGTAAAAGGCGCGGCGCGCAACCTGGACCATGACGCTCGACTGCCGCCATCCGGACCAGAACGAAAGGATTGCGGAGAAGCCGGCCATGACCAGACCGGCGAGCAGTGCGCCTGATCCGAGGAAGGCGACTACCACTGGTTGGTCACTGTGTGTAAGCGGTGGTGGAAAAGCGCGACGGGCACTTCGCCAGCAGCGTCCGCGCGTGGAAGACGCCGTCCGCGCCCAGCCTTCCCTCCGCGACGACGGTGATCCCCGGACGGAATATGTCGGGGAGCGTGCCGGTGTAGTCGACGACCACCGAGGCCGTGCCGTCCTTTTCGGTGAAGCTCACATGCAGCCCGCCATCGCTGCGCTTGATGTCGTCCTGGACCACGCCCGCGACGCGCACGTCATCGCTGGTGCTGTGCGATCGCAGCTCCGAGACCGTGAGGTAGTACTCCGAGGATCCGCCCGAGGCTGCATAGATCAGGTAGCCGACGCAAGCTGCGATCACGCACATCACGATCACCCAGCGGATCACGGTGCGATCAGCGCCAGGTAGTGCTCGAGCGTTTGGGCGTCGAGCGGGCCGATGAACGATGCGACGACGACCCCGTCCGCGTTGATGAAGACGGTAGCCGGAGGACTCAGCACCCCGTAGGCCTGGTAGCTCCCCGACACGATCGGCCCCACCGGATAGGCATGCGGATGGCGCTGCTCGAAAGCCAGCACGCCGGCCGTCGTGTCCTGCATGTCGGCTCCGACAAAGGCGACCCCCGGATTGGCCGCGGCCGCGCTCGACAGCAAAGGCACCTCAGCCACGCATGGAGGGCACCATGAGGCCCAGAAGTTGACGACCACCGGCCTGCCCCGGAGGTCGCTGGTCGTGACCTGGCGCCCGTCCAGCTGCTGGATCGCGAGGTGCGGGGCGGTTCGGCCGAGCAGCTGCGGGCTGCGCATCGCCGCGTGCTGGAGTCCCCACCCCAAAGACACCATCAGGACCGAGCCGAGAACGATCGCGCCGGCCGCGATCAGTCCGGGTCTCACGGTCTGGCAGTCTAGTGGGTCACGGTTGGGAGTGCGTTGAGCTTCGCGATGCGCGCGTACAGACGGCCGCTGGGCTTGATCCTGCGCTCGAGCGTCTTGCGGTCGACCGCGATCAGGCCGAAGTGCATGCCGTAGCCCCGCGCCCACTCGAAGTTGTCCATGTTCGTCCAGTGGAAGTAGCCACGCACGTCGACGCCGTCGTCGATCGCACGCTGGACGTGGGAGAGGATCTCGCCCAGATAGCGTGCGCGCCATTCGTCGTCGTTTGTCGCCAGGCCGTTCTCTGTGATGTAGATGGGCTTGCCGAGCCCGCGAAGCTCGTTCAGCACCACGGGCATCCAGGCCGGATCCGAGCTCAGGCCCATGTCGGTCACCGGCGCACCGGGGACGTTGAAACGACGGATGAACTGCTCCTTGGGGCGCCGAGGATCGAAGGCGCAGAGCTGGGCCCAGTAATGCGCGACGCCGACGTAGTCGCTCGTGGCCTCCACGATCTTGTGCAGCTGCCCGGGCGCGACCGGCCACCGGTCCATGGCCAGCTGGGCCGCTCCAGCGGCGAGGTGATCGCGCCGCTTCCGCGATGCGGGCATGAACAGAAACTTGTGATGCGAGAGGCCAACCTGCGAGTCCGGCCAACGGCGCTTGATGGCGCCGTACGCCAGCTCGTGGGCGCGGTGCATGTTGCTCGCCACCCGATACGTTCCCCCCAAGTCGCTGTGACGCCCGGGCGGGAACTCCCCGGTGATCCAACCATTGACCGAGTAGATGCTGGGCTCGTTGATCGTGCACCAGAGTCCGATCAAGTCCCCCAGCTCGTCGATGACCCTGTGCACATAGGGCATGAAGGCATGCGCCGCCCCGGTTGCGCTCCATCCGCCTTTCCGCGCGAACCAGATGGGGCTGGAGAAATGGTGCAGCGTGACCATCGGCTCGATACCCTGCTCCCGCAGCTCTCCCAGGACGTCTCTGTAGTGGCGGATTTGACGCGAGTCGAACTCGCCTGGTGCTGGTTCGATGCGCGACCACTCGATAGACAGCCGGTGTGCGTTCTGGTTCATCTCGCGCAGGAGCGCGAAGTCTTCCCGGTACCGGTGATAGTGGTCGCAAGCGATCTCTGACGTTTCGCCATTGGCGATGCGCCCCGGTTGCTGCTCGAACTCCCACCAGTCGCTGTTGCGGTTGTCCCCTTCGACCTGGTGGGCGGCACTCGAGGTGCCCCAGAGAAAACCCTCTGGGAACCGCTTCTTGCCGTCCTCCGTCACGCGACGGCGCTCGCCGGCTTCTCGACCGTGGGCGGCGGAACGTATTCCCAGCGGGAAGGCGTCTCCCCGTCCATCTCAACCAGCAGCATCCCTGCCCTGTCGACCTGCTTGCGATACATCTCGCGCTCGTTGTGCGGGCGCCCGTCAAGCAGGATCCAGGCGGCCTGGATGGGATCGGCGTGGCTGACGATGGCGCTGGTTTCGCCGGGATGCTCGCGCGCCAATCTCCGCAGCACGCCTAGGATTCGCCCGCCCATGTGCTCGACCGACTCATCGCCCGCGACCAGGCCGCGGCGTGCCTTGTGCACGTACCAGAGCGGCCGCCGCAGAGGGATCTGCCAGTACGGGACGCCCTGCAGGTAGCGGCTGAAATCGGCCTCGCGCAGCTCCGGGTCCACCTCGAGCGTGGCCGGCGGATCAAGCCTGGCGTTGATCAGCTCCGCGGTCTCGACGGCCCGGGCCAGCGGGCTGTGGACGATGCGCTTGATGTTTTCCGCTCGAAGACGGTCACCAACAGCGTTCGCCTGCGCGCGACCGCGCGCGCTGAGCTGAAAACCGTCGAGATGTCCGTAAAGCAGGTTGCGAGGGTTCTCGACGTCGGCGTGGCGAATCAGATAGACGCGTGTCAGGGCCAACTCAAATTTGATGCTAAGGGTTGCAATAAGGCCGGGTTCATCCCGGCCGTCACCACGCGTTCCCTTTCAAGACGCCACCAAATCGTCGCCGGGAGTAACTCCAGGAGAGGGTTCGAGGGAGAGGACCTCAGTCCTCTTCCTCGCTCATTCTCGACGTCGGCGTGGCGGATCAGATAGACGCGCGTAGATGCCAACTCGTGTCTGATCCTAAGTAAAGCGGGTTCTGGCTTAGCCTGGATTCAGGCTTAGGAGCGGAAGGCGCCGACCGAGGTGCGGTTGGTGCCCGACGAGCGGCCGCCCTCCAGGGCGCGGAACGCCTCGCGCAACAGGTTGCCCGTGTACTCGCGGCGGTTCATAAGCCCCGCCTCGTCGTAGGCGGGGCGAACGACGCTGATCGTCGCGGCGCCGCAGCTGACCGTGATGCGCTTCCAGTTGCCGCTGGTCGCAAAGTCGAACGCGGCGATCGAGCGCCGGATCTTGTCCGCGGCCAGCGTGGCCCCCACCTCGTCGGTCTCGGGCAGGACGATGGCGAAGTGCGGAGGCCCGTCGGCGTCTATGAAACCCACCGTGTCGGTGTCGCGGATCGCCCGTCCCAGGCGCTCGGACATCTCCCGCAGCAAGCCTTCGAGCTGGATGTGGCCGAGCTCTTTGTCCACGTGCTCAGCGTGGTCGAGCTCCACCACCAGCACCGACAGCGGCCGGTGGTAGCGGACGGCCCGGTTGGCCTCCTGGCCGACCAGGGCTTCGACGAACTTTGCGTTCCAGATCCCGGTCACGGGGTCGACAACGCCAAACAAGGGGCTCGAGGAGCGGTCGGACTGGCTGTGCCCACACGTTGGGCAGTACTCGGCCGCCTCAGGCAGCTCCGAATTGCAGTACCAGCACGAGGCCACGCGGGAATTCTAGAGGTTGGGGCTGGGGATTCACCCTCCCCATCCCAGAGGGAGGTCCCCCCGCAGGGGCGGGTGGGGAGCCTCCACAATTCGAGGGGTGGGAGACCAGGAGGAGCTGTTCCCGACAGCGGCTGGACCCGAGCCGAGCGCGCCGCTGGCAACCCGGATGCGGCCCAAGACCTTCGACCAGCTGGTGGGCCAGCAGCGCGTGGTCGAGGTCCTGCGCGAGCTCACGCGCTCCGGCCACCTGCCCAGCATCGTCCTCTGGGGGCCCCCCGGGAGCGGCAAGACCACCCTCGCGCGCCTGCTCGCGACCGAGACGAACGCGCGAATGGTCGCCATGTCCGCAGTCACCGCAGGCGTGGCCGACCTGCGCAAGACGGTCGCCGAGGCGCGCGTCCATCGTCGCGCCGGCCTGCGAACCGTGCTGTTCATCGATGAGATCCACCGCTTCAACAAGGCGCAGCAGGACGCCATCCTCCCCCACGTCGAGGAAGGAACGGTCACCCTGATCGGCGCCACCACCGAGAATCCCTCATTCGAGGTGATCGCGCCCCTGCTGTCGCGCAGCCGGGTGTTTCGATTGGAAGCCCTCGACCGTGCCGAGCTGAGGCAGGTGGTCGAGCGCGGGGTCGCGGAGCTTGGGGCGCGCATCGCCGACGAGGCGATGGAGGCGCTTCTGGAAGGCTCTCGCGGCGACGCCAGGGTTGCCCTCAACGGGCTCGAGGCGGCGGCAGCCCTCGCCGCCGGGCGCGCGCAGGGCGCCAATCCAGACGGCGAGATCGGCCTCGACGACGTCGAGCGCGCCCTCCAGCAGCGCCACCTGCTCTACGACAAAGCCGGCGACCAGCACTACGACATCGTCTCCGCGCTGATCAAGAGCGTCCGCGGCAGCGATCCTGGCGCGGCGGTGTACTGGCTCGCCCGCATGCTCGAGGCGGGCGAGGATCCGCTGTTCGTGGCACGGCGGCTCGTCATCTCTGCCGCCGAAGACATCGGCCTGGCCGACCCGCAGGCGCTTCAGGTCGCGGTCGCAGCGCAGCAGGCTGCGCATTTCGTCGGCATGCCGGAGGCGGTGCTGCCCCTCACCGAGGCCGCGCTCTACCTCGCGCTCGCGCCCAAGTCGAACTCCGCGCTCACGTCGTATGGCGCCGCGCGCGAGCTCATCGAGCAGTCGGGAAACGAGCCGGTTCCGATGCACCTGCGCAACGCGCCGACGGGCCTCATGAAGTCAATGGGATACGGCCGCGGCTACAAGTACGCCCACGACTATGAGGGCGGCGTGGCCGACCAGGCGCACATGCCCGAGAAGTTGAAAGGCCGAAAGGTTTACACCCCGAACCCGAGGGATCGCAAGACATAGGTGGTCTCCCCACCCGGGACCCGATTAGCGGGTCCCGACCTCCCCACTCGGTGGGGAGGTAAGTCGCGACCTCCCACACGGTGGGGAGGGATTCCAGCTAGATTCACGCGTCGTGGCTGACGCGCTCGTCATCTTCAAACCCGACGCCGCGTACCGCCTGTCTGCTCGGGCTGGGCTCTGGGGCTGGCTGTCGAGTGAGAGTGAGTGGAAGGTCGAGGCGCTGAGCTGGTTCAAGCCGCCGGCTTCGCTGATCGAGGACCACTACGACTTCTTGAAGGGACGGCCTTTCTTCCCATGGCTGGTGGACTTCATGACAGCGCTCCCTCTGGTCGTCGGCAGGGTCAGCGCCGAGGCCAGATCGCTGGAGCAGATGCGCTACGACCTGGGCGAAACCCGAATCCAGCAGTCCCGCCCGGGCTCACTGCGAGAGCGCTACGGCATCTACGGCGGCATCAACTGCATGCACCTGTCCGATGCCGTCGAAACGGGAGCGATGGAAGTGGCGCGCTGGGCGAAGTTCGTCCAGCTCGACAAGGTCGATGTCGAGCTGGCAGTGGAGAGCGACAAGCCCGACCACACGTATCACCTTCGGTCGCTGGCAGCGCAGGTCGCCGGCGACATCCACGTCGAGCCGGCCTCACAGACGATTCGCGAGCTCCTGACCGAGGAGTCGGATCTCCATGGCCCTCAGCTGGAGGCGCTCTGGCGGATCATCCTGGGGGCGCTGGCTTAGCCGGCGCCGCCCTGTTGCGGACCGTAACCGGACGGTTGAACAGCTCTGAGTTCGGGACGACGATCATGTCCCCGGCGTCGCTCTTCAAAAGCGTCACACGCAGCCTCACGTCGGTCACGGTCCCAGACGACTCCTCGAGGCTGATGTGGTCGCCGACACGAATGTGGCGCTCCAGCAGGATGTAGTAGCCGGACACGTAGTCCGCGAGCAGGTCCTGAACTCCGAGCGCGGCCACCACTGTGGCGAGCAGGATGCCGGCCAGGGTCACGTTCGCGCTCTGAAGGGCGAAACCGAACGCCGCGAAGACGCCAAAGACGATGACCAGCACGTAGACCACGCGGCGGCCGACCACGACCATGTCGCCGCGGACATGGCGAGCTTTCAGCTGCTCCGCCGCGAAGCGCGCAATCAGGCGCGAGGCGACGTAAAAAGCGACGAAGACGACGGCGCCGACCAGGATCCAGACGAGGTTGCCGCCAAGGGCGGCCTGGATCATTCCTCGGTCTCGGCTGCTTCCTCTGCGGCGGGAGCCTCGCCCTCAGCAGCGGCCTCGCCCTCGGCCGGCACGACGGCCTCGGCGGCCGGGATCTCCTCCTCGACCTTGAGCTCGCGCTTGTGGACGATCTTGACCACGAGCTCATCAGGGTCGGCGAGAACCGTGACAGCCTTGGGCACATTGAGGTCCGACACCCGCAGCTCGGACTCGATCTCCTCCAGAGGCGTGAGGTCGACCTCGAACGCCTCCGGGATGTCGGTGGGTAGACATTCGACCCGAAGGCTGTGGATCGGTTGCAGCACGTCGGCGTCTCCACGCTTGACGGCCGCCGACTCACCGGTGAGGTGTACCGGCACCTCGACTGTGATCTTCTCCTCGAGGCTGACCCGGTAGAAGTCGACGTGGATGGGCCCGAGGCGCCGTGGGTGGGTCTGGATCTCTCGGACCAGCACCTTCTCGGAGCGATCTCCGTCAACGACCAGGTCGACGAGGTGGGTCCTGCCCGACTTCACGAAAACCTTCTGAAATTCGAGGCGGTCCAGGACGAGCGGAGTGGCCTCGGCGCTGTGGCCGTAGACGACCGCTGCCAGCTTGCCCTGGCCGTGAAGCCGGCGGGATCGCTTTCCGACCAGGGATCGTGTGGAGGCATTCAGCTGCATGTTTGAACCTCAGGAGGAGAGGCGTCGCCTATGATACCGCGGAGAACGATCCCGGCGATCAACACCCAGTAGGAGGAACAGGAATGCAGAGTCCACCGCCTACCCCACCGCCTCCGCCTCCGCCTCCCCCGCCACAGATGCCCGCCGGCTCGTCAGAGCCGATGCAACCGATGGGCGGCGGGGGGATGGTTGCCAGCAACCTCGCGCCGCCTGGCATGAGGATCCTCGGCGGCCTTATCGACGTCGTGATCCTGATCGTGGTCAACGGCATCATCGGGTTGCTGCTGCAGAAGGTTCAGGGGCTCGCTTATGTAATCAGCGTCCTCCTCGACATCGCCTATTTCGGCTACTTCTGGAGCTCGCGCGGGGCCTCGGTGGGGATGATGCCGTTCGGCTTCAAGGTCCGCGACATGGCCACGGGCCAGTACCCAACCATGGGCAAGGCGGCCCTGCGCGGGTTCATCTGGGTCCTCGAGGTCAACTTCACGATCTGCATCATCGGCGCCGTCGGCTGGCTGTGGCAGCTGTGGGACCCGCAGAAGCAAGCTATCCACGACAAGGTCGCCGGCACGATCGTCACGGCGAGCTGACAAATGCAGGAATACCCGCCGCCCGCCATGCCCCCGGCGCCCGGTTTTGCGCCTCAGTTCAGATACGGCGGTTTCTGGATCCGGGTTGTCGCCTACATCATCGACGGCATCGTCCTGGGCATCGTCGGTGGTGTCGTCTACGCCTTGCTCGGGGTCAACCTCTCAGACCCGAACTCTCTTCAGGACGCGCGCTACCAGGGGGCACAGGGCCTCAACCTGGTCATCAGCTTCGCTTACTTTGCCGGCCTATGGACGGTCATGGGCGCAAGCCTCGGCCAGCGCATCTTCGGCATGCGCGTGGTCGACGCCAACACGGGCCAGCCGATCGGTTTCGGCAAGGCGGCGCTGAGGTGGCTGGGCCTTCTGATCTCATTTTTGGTTTGCCTCATCGGCGTGATCTGGGTCGCGTTCGACAGCCGCAAGCAAGGGTGGATGGACAAGATCGCCGGCACGGTGGTGCTGCGGGCCTGAACCCGGATCGACTCGTCCGCGCAGTTCTAGACCGGTGAGCGCCTAGCTCGAAGGCGCCGCGGGAAATTTCTTGCGCAACCAGTCGACGATGCCCTGCAGGGGCGTCCCCGGCGTGAAGAGCTCGGCCACGCCCTTCTGCTTCAGCGCCGCGATGTCGTCGTCCGGGATGATGCCCCCGCCGAAGACGACGATGTCGGTCGCCTTGCGGCGCTTCAGCTCCTGGACCACCGCCGGGAAGAGCGTCATGTGCGCGCCGGAGTGAATCGACAGACCGATCACCTGCGCGTCCTCCTGCAGCGCCGCATCGACGACCATCTCCGGCGTCTGGCGCAACCCGGTGTAGATCACCTCGTAGCCCGCATCGCGAAGGGCGCGGGCGACGACCTTGACCCCGCGATCGTGGCCGTCTAAGCCGACCTTGGCGAGCACGATCCGGACCGGCTTGGTCGCGGTCTTGATGGGCACCGCTAGTGTCTCGACCCCGAGGTCCGAAGCATATTTCGCGGCATCGGCGCCCGGAGCCAAGGAAGGGGTGGCGCAGCAAGGAGCGCATCGCTAGATGCGTGACGCGGTGGCGCCGGGCCCCCTGACGCGGGCTTCAGCGCCAAAGGCGCCCGGGCGCCTAGGACGCGAAGATGCAAGGAACCTCGGGGGCGGGACACTTAGATAACAGCTCGTTCTGTGTAGATGCCGAAGACCTCGATCAGGGTGTTCATGATCTCGCCCTCGGTCGCGTAGGCGCGGACCGCCTCGAGGATGTGTGGCATCAGGTTGTCGTTTCCCGCGGCTGCTTTCCGCAGGTGCGCCAACGCGTTGGAGCAGAGGGCCTGGTCGCGCTTCGCGCGCACCTCGCGAACCCGCGCCACCTGCTCGCTCTCGAGCTTCGGATCGATGCGGAGGATCTCGATCGGCTCCTCCTCGTCGACCGCGAACTCGTTGACACCGACCACCAGGCGCCGCTTCTGCTCCAGCTCCTGCTGGTATCGGAAGGCGGCGTCGGCGATCTCCTTCTGAAAGAAACCGGCCTCAATGGCCGGAATCACGCCGCCCAGCTCCTCGATCTGCTTGAAGTAGGCCTCGGCCTGCCGCTCCATCTCGTCGGTCAGCGCCTCGACGAAGTAGCTGCCGCCCAGCGGGTCGATTGTGTTCGCGACCCCAGTCTCGTAGGCCAGCAGCTGCTGGGTGCGAAGCGCGAGGCGCGCGGCCTTGTCGGTGGGCAGGGCGAAGACCTCGTCCATGGCGTTGGTGTGGAGCGACTGCGTGCCGCCCAGCACCGCGGCCAGCGCCTCGATGGCGGTGCGCGCGATGTTGAGCTCCGGCTGCTGGGCGGTCAGGGAAACGCCGGCGGTCTGCGTGTGGAAGCGCAGCTTCCACGATCGCTCGGCCTGCGCTCCATAGTGCTCACGCATCCAACGCGCCCAGATGCGACGGGCCGCGCGGAACTTGGCGATCTCCTCGAAGAAATCGATGTGTGCATCGAAGAAGAAGGACAGACGTGAGGCGAAGTCGTCGATGCGCATCCCTCTCTCCAGGCATGCGTCGACGTAGGCCATGCCGTCCGCAAGCGTGAATGCAAGCTCCTGGGCGGCGGTGGAGCCGGCTTCGCGGATGTGGTAGCCGGAGATGGAGATGGTGTTCCACCTCGGCACCTCTTTGGCGCAGTACTCGATGGAATCGACCACAAGGCGCATCGACGGATCGGGCGGGAATATGAATTCCTTCTGCGCGATGAACTCTTTCAGGATGTCGTTCTGAAGGGTGCCGCCCAGCTTTGCCGCCGGGATGCCCTGCTTCTCGGCCACAGCGATGTACATGCAGAGGAGGATCGCGGCGGGCGAGTTGATCGTCATCGAGGTTGTGATGTCGCCGAGCGGGATGCCGTCGAACAGCGTTTCCATGTCGGCCAGCGAGTCGATGGCGACGCCGCAGTGCCCGATCTCGCCGCGACTGGTGGGCGCGTCGGAGTCCTGTCCCATCAGGGTCGGCATGTCGAAGGCGACCGACAGTCCGGTCTGGCCGTTGGCGAGTAGGTACTTGTAGCGCCGGTTGGTCTCCTCTGCGGTCGCGAAGCCGGAGAACTGGCGCATGGTCCACAGGCGGCCGCGGTACCCGCTGGGATGGATGCCGCGCGTGTAGGGATAGCTGCCCGGGAGCTCCTCCTCTCGCTTGGGAAGATCAGAAGCCGTGTAGAGCGGCTGGACCGGAATCCCAGAGATGGTCGACGTCTCCAGGCCGTCATCGCGCGCCGGGCGAGATTCGAAGTCCTCCTGCCACGCCTGCTTGGGATCGCGCGCCCGAACTCGCATGACCTGATTATCCGAGTTATCCGCGGTCGCGCTTCTTGGGGGGCCTGCGCTCCTGAGCTGGAATTGAATCGAGGATCTCGTCGGCGACCGCATACGGCGACCGCTCACGCAGCAGCTTGGAGGCCAGGCCTTTGTCCTCGGCGAGGACGAGGCGCGCATGCTCGCGAGCGCGTTCGGCGACCACCTCGGCCGTCTCCTCTTCCAGCCTTTGCTGGACGAGCCGGCCGGCCTGACCGCTCGTCTCGAGATGCCTCCGGTGAGCCTCGATGGCCGACCAGAGCTCCTTGATGCCTTCCTTCTTGGCCGCGGAGGTGGCGACGATCGGCGGCTTCCACTCGGTTCCCTCCCGCTTGACAAGGCTCAGCATGCCGCGCAGCTCCAGCACCGCCTGGTGGTGCCCGTCGAGGTCTGCCTTGTTGACGACGAACACATCTGCGATCTCGAGAATTCCGGCCTTGATCATCTGCACGCCGTCCCCCAGGTTTGGCGTGAGCACGACCACCGTCGTGTTCGCCACCGCCGCCACCTCGAGCTCCGACTGCCCCACCCCGACGGTCTCCAGGATCACGGGGTCGAAGCCGAATGCGGCGAGCAGCCTGATCGCCTCTCGCGCGGCCAGGGACAGCCCTCCCAGGTGGCCTCGCGCGCCCATGCTTCGGATGAAGACCCTGGGATCGAGCGCATGGCGCTGCATCCGGATGCGGTCGCCCAGGATGGCTCCGCCGCTGAAGGGTGAGTTGGGGTCGGTCGCGATCACCGCGACCGAGCGGTCCAGCTTTCGCAGGTTCGACACCAGGGCGTCGACCAGCGTCGACTTGCCTGTCCCCGGAGAGCCTGTAAAACCCACCACATAAGGGTCCCGCGCCCGGTCCTTGAGCGCATCTTCCAGCGCGCGCACTGAGGGATCGCGACGCTCGACCAGCGTGATGGCGCGGGCCAGTGCGCGGACGTCGCCGGCCCGAAAACGCTCGGTTAGATCAGCGTCGGGCAAAGAACGCGTGGCCGGCGGTGCCCACGCCCCGGTTCACTGGCCCAGGAAGCGAAGGGCGAAGTCGTGGCCGAGGACGACGACAATTCCGTACGTCTGCTGGCCTCGCGCCGGGGCAGGGTTCGTCGGCGTAGCCGCCACAACCGTGCCGCCGAAGAAATTGACGAGCCACTTCGTTGTCTGCGGGAACTGGCCTCCCGAGTAATCGAGGATCAGCGTCCCCGAGGAGGCCTTGTGCGCGACCGGGTCGGCCAGCTGGAGCCCCGAAGGGTCGAACATCGACGTCACGCGGTCATCGAGCCCGACAAAGCTGTTCGAGCCGTTGGCGAACTGGATGGGCGCCTTCTCCCCAAGCACGGCGGGGTCGATCAGCACCGACGCCAGGTAGCGGTGGATCATGCGGTAGCTCTGGTCGTCGGCGCAGAGCTGCGAGATCCCAGCGCCCATGCCGCAGTTGAACGCGTCGAGCAGGTTGCCGGACGCGGAGCCGGAAGGCGCTGTCAACGCAATGCGGACGATCGAGGAGTCCGGGAGGTTCTTACCCCAGTCGTAGATCGCCTTCATGTCCGAGAAGGACATGTCGGTGTGGATGTTCTTCTGGAGCGCGTTGAGAAGCTGCGGCGCCTTGGAGAATCCGTTGACCGTGGTGGTCTTCTTCTTGATCGCGGTCATGATGTCCTGCTGGCGTTTCGCGCGCCCGAAGTCGGACGACTGCTGGGGCTGAACCGCGTGGCGCGACCGCGCCAGCCGCAAAGCTTGCTCGCCGTTCAGGTGCTGGCACCCGGCTTTGAAATGCACTCCGCCGCGCACATATCCGTCGTAGTAGTCCGGGTACTGGTAGTCGTCGAGGTTTGTGGTCAGGCAGACATCGACGCCTCCCAGCGCGTTGACCATGTCTCGAAAGGCTTTGAAGTCGACAGCGATGTAGCGGTCGAAGTTGAGCCCCGTGACCTTGCTGACCTCGTGCTCCGCAGCGCGTCCACCGCCGTCACGACCCTGATAGATGGAGGCGACGCAGCAGATGATGCTCGTGTATGGCACCTCGTACGCGGCGTTGATCTTGTTGGTCCAGGTGCGGCTCGAATCGCTCTGGAGGTTCATGTGCACCACGAGGTCTCTTGGGATGGAGACCAGCATCACGCGATTGGTGTTCGGGTCGATGCTCACGGCCATGATCGAGTCGGTCAGGTATGGCGCGTCGTTCTGCTCGCCACCCATGCCCAGCAGGAGGACGTTGACCCTCTGCCCGTGCTTGAGCTTGTAGGCGATGGTGCCGGGAGCGGGCTCGACCGCCTGCACGACCTCGCCTATGGGATTCAGGTGGCGGCCGGTGGTCGCGGCGAAGAAATCGTCAAACCGCTTGTACGCCAGGGTCGCCGTCACGATCACGACCACGAGCAGGACGGCGCCAACCACCGCTGGGACCGACCTGGTCAAGCGGTAGGAGACGTGGTAGCGGGATCGCCTGGCCCTAGGCCTGGGCCTCTGCATGCGCACGCGGATTTTACCGTCAGGGGCCAATACGGGTGGGAAACGCTTGTAAAGGGAGGGTGGTTACGGTGGCGGTGTCAGCTGCTCGATGAGCTGCCCTGCGAGATGGCGATGATCCAGAACAGAGCCGAACCCGCGCTGGCCAGGAAGCCGATTATGCCCAGGATCAGGCCCGCCAGCGCCAGCCCACCGCCTCCGAGCGTGCCCCCGCTGGCTGCGACCCTCTGGCGCGAGATGAAGCCCATGATCGCCGCCGCAGGTCCGGCCACGATCCCGAGGCACATGAAAGCGCAAACGATGGAGACGATGCCGACGATCAGCGAGCCGATCGCCAGGCCGTCGGTCCTCGGTGCGGCGTAGCCGGCGCCACCTGGCGTGTAACCCATGGGCGGCGGCGGCACGAATCCGCCTCCGGGTGGCGGCGGGCCGGGCGGTTGGTAACCCCCGCCCGGAGGCGGCGGCGGGTTGTAGCCCCCACCCGGCGGGGGTGGTGGCGGTGGAGGCGGAGGGGTGTAACCTCCCCCCGGCGGAGGCGGTGGCGGGGGACTACTCGGGGGCGGCACGTCCGACATCTAACTCCTCCTCCCTGATTGCTGGGCCGCTCCGGCGGAGCTGGACCCCAACTCATAGCTGCGAACGATCCAAGCCTGCATCGCCAGCGCGTACGCCGATGTGAAAAAGATCCCGATCAGACACGCTGCAGAGCCCAGTGAGGCGATGAAGCTGGCGGCGATCAGCATAAGGCCAGCGATCAAGGTGTTGGTGAGAGCTGATCGGCAGCGTCGCCAGACGGATGCGATGTTGATGCCGGCGGGGATCCCGCCGGTGTCGGTGGCGAGCACGATCGCCGGGGTGGCGAACGTCAGCGCGAGGCTCCCGATCGTGGCGACGCTGAAGGCGGCAAAGCTCAGCAGCACCGATAAGGCGATCACACCGGGGTTGGTGGACGACTCCTCGCTCTGCTTCACCGCGAGCACGATGGCGGGGATGTAGATCGCCATCGCCACCAAGGTGATGACAAGTCCGTACACGACCTCGACCACGAAGAGGCGGACACCTCGGCCGAGGTAGCCGAAGTTGGCCGGGGCGAGGCGCTCCTCTCCTGCCCGAAGGCGGTCGAGCGACGCCAGCATCCAACCAAGGGCGTTGATCGCCCCCACGATGGGCAGGATGAGGATGAGGCCGACGATGAGGACTTTGACGACCCACTCAGGGTCGCGCGTCGGCCAGTAGAACGCCTCGGTGATGCGCTCCACGTTCAGTGTCCGGTTTCGGAGGTCCGCCGCACATTCGCGGCATGGACGGCCGGAGCCAAGGCAAGGGTGGCGCCGCTAGGAGCGCATCGCGTAGATACGTGACGACGCAGCGCCGGGCCCCTTAACGCAGGCTTCAGTGCCAAAGGCACCCGGCCGTCCAGGACGATGAAGATGCAAGGAACTTCCGGAACTGGACACTCACTAGTTACTCGAACGTGGTGGGCTGCGACGAGGACGAGATGGTGACCAGGAACAGGATCAGCCAGATGAGGCTCACCAGCGCACCCACCGCGGTCGCGACGATCCCCAGGACCCACCCCGTCACCGCCATGCTGTGGCCGGCCAGCGCGCCGCCCGAGGCCTCGATCCGGCTTACCGCCGACTTGCCCAGGAAGTAGGCAACCGGCCCGAGCACGAGCCCGGGCAAGCCGAGCGGCAGGCCGAGCAGGATGCCGAGGATGGCGAGGATGAGCGAGGTGACCGCATGCCCCGGCGTGACGCGGGATTGGCCATACCCGGGCGGCGGATAGGAGGGGGGCGGATGGTAGGGCGCGATCCCGGGCGGAGGCGGCAGAGGCGCTGGGGATCCGACCGGTTGTTGCACGCTCATCTCAGCAGGGCGCGGGCGATGACCACGCGCTGGATCTGGTTCGTGCCTTCGTAAATCTGGGTGATCTTCGCGTCCCGCATCATCCTCTCGACCGGGTAGTCCTGGATGTAGCCGTAGCCTCCAAGGACCTGGACGCAATCCGTGGTCACCTTCATGGCCATGTCCGACGCGAAGAGCTTCGCCATGGCCGCAATCTTGGTCAGGTCGGGTGCTTTGGCGTCGACCTTGGTGGCGGCGCGATACACGAGATGGCGCGCAGCTTCGATCTGGGTCGCCATGTCGGCGAACATGAACTGCAGACCCTGGAAGCTCGCTATCGGCTGCCCGAACTGGTTGCGTTCCTGCGCGTATCGCAGGGCATATTCGAACGCTCCCTCGGCGATGCCGAGGGCCTGGGCGCCGATGCCCGGCCGCGACCGGTCGAGGACGGCCAGCGCGATCTTGAAACCGGCGCCTTCCTCGCCGAGCCGGTTCGAGACCGGCACCTTCACGTCCTCGAACACCAGTTGCGCGGTCGGCGAGCCGCGGATCCCGAGCTTGTGCTCCAGCTTGGACGCCTGCCACGGGCTCGTCTCCCGCTCCAATGCGAATGCAGAGATCCCCCGATGATTCGCCTCGGGGTCGGTCTGCGCGAAAACGACGAGCGTGCCGGCGATGCTGCCGCCCGTGATGAACTGCTTGGTGCCATTGAGGACGTATTCGTTGCCGTAGCGCTTGGCGCGGGTCTTCATCGCCGCTGCATCCGAGCCACTCCCGGTCTCGGAGAGGGCGTAGGCGGCCACCTTCTGGCCTGATGCCAGCGGCGGGCACAAGCGCTTTTTCTGCTCCTCGGTGCCGGCGACCATGATCGGGTAAGCGCCGAGGGCCTGCACAGCGAGGATCAGCGAAGAGGTTGTACACGCCTTGGCGATCTCTTCGATGCCCATGCAGATGGTCACGCTCGAGCCGGAGATCCCCCCGTACTCCTCCGGGAACGGGATGCCAAGGATCCCGTTCTCGGCGAAGAGGCGCTCGATGTCCTTCGGGTATTCGGCCTTCTCGTCGATCTCCGCCGCGCGCGGGGCGACCTTGTCCTGCACGAGCTCGCGGATCGTGTCCCGGATCGCGGCCTGCTCCTCAGAGAATTCGAAGTCCATCCTGACTGAGATTAACCGAGCACGTGTCGCGCGATGACGACCCGCTGGACCTGGTTCGAGCCCTCGTAGATCTGCAGCGCCTTGGCATCGCGCACGTGGCGCTCGAACGGGCTGCCGCGGACTGCGCCCTCCTCGCCCGCCAGCTGGAGCGCGTCGAGGGCGACCTGCATCGCGGTGTCGGTGCTGTGCAGCTTGGCCATCGACGCCTGGCGCGTGAACGGCCGCCGCATGCTGCACAGCCACGCCGCGTGGTAGGCGAGGAGGCGGGCCGACTCCAGCCGGGTCGCCATGTCGGCGAGCAGAAAGTCATCACCCTGTTCGCGCGGCCGGACCGCGAGCAGCGCCGCGGTCTCGCTGACAGCGGCCTGGGCGATGCCGAGAGCCTGTCCCGAGATGCCGATCCGCCCGGAATCGAGCGCCCGCATGGCCACTGTGAAGCCCTCGCCCTCCGCAGCGAGGCGGTTGGCAGCGGGCACGACCACGTCTTCGAGCACCAGCTCGCCGGTGGGCGAACCGTTCAGCCCCATCTTCTTGAAGACCTGCCCGACCCTCAGCCCTGGCGTCTCCGCGGGCACGATGAAGGCGCTGACCCCGGCAGCCCTCGTCCCGGGGCCCGTGCGGGCGAAGACGATGTACACGCCGGCCCGCCCGATGTTGGTTATGAACACCTTGGTGCCGTTGAGGACGTAGCCGTCGGCGTTGCGGCGCGCGCTCGTCTTCAGTGACGCGGCGTCAGATCCAGCAGACGGCTCGGTGAGCGCGAATGCACCCAGGAGCTCGCCCGCGGCCATGCGAGGCAGCCATCGCCGTTTCTGTTCCTCGGTGCCGAACAGCAGGATCGGCTCGCTGGCGACGCTCGTGTGCACGTCGACTATCACCGAGGTCGACGCGCATGCCTGCGCGAGCTCGTCGATGCAGAGAGTGAACGCGAGAGCATCGAGCCCGGCGCCGCCATACTCGCGCGGGATCAACACGCCCATCAACCCCGCGTCCGCCGCGGCCTTCACCGCCTCTTCAGGGAAGCGATGGTCGCGGTCGACCTCTTCCGCGAGCGGCAGCACAACCGACTGGGCCACCTCACGTACGGCCGCCCTGAAGGCCGCATGCTGAGGCGGCAGATCGAGGTCCATAAACGAGCGGTTTTACAATAGTAGGTCGCGATGGAAGCAGGTCCGCGATACCTCGAAGGCACCACTGTCGGCAGTGGTCGCGACATCATCGGCGTGCGCAGGGACCGCATCGCCGACATCATCAGCACCGGGCGCGAGATCATCGGCCGCGCGAAGGCCGAGAAGATCCTCCCCGACACCATCACCGGCGCCACGGCGGCGCTCCTGGTCACGATCGCCGGCTATGGCGAGCCGCTGTCTGAAGGCCAGTGGCGCGAGCTGGCGGGGGTGGTTGGCGGCATCATGCGCGACAACACGTATGCGGACCTGGCCAGGCTTCGGACGTTGATCACTCAGGAGCAATTCTTCAACGTGGCACGCAACCAGGGGTACGGGCGTTTCATCCGTAGGCTCGACGACGGCCGGTGGGTGTGTGAGCTCGCCCCCAAGCTTGAAGACCTTCCCGACGAGTAATTCCCTTTCCTCTGTGGTGCGGTCCCGGCCGGTCCGCATCATCTTCGCGATCGTATTCGCGCTGGCCATCGTCAGCCCCGCCCTGGTGGTGGCGGCGGTGGTGTGGACGGTAGGCCCATCCGCGCCGACGGTTCCCGAGGACTTGCAGCCGGCGCGGCTGCTGCCCGCGCCTGACGTGCAGCCGACAAGCCTGCCCGCCGGGCCGCTCAACGTTTACGCGAACACGATGTCGGGCGTCGTCCCCTGCCCGCTGTGCGAGCTGCCGCCTCGCGTGTATGTGCCCAACAGCACCGCCGGGACCGTAGACGTCATCAACCCGCTGACGATGAAGGTGGTGGACCACTACGCGGTCGGCTCCATCCCCCACCACATCGCGCCGGCATGGGACATGAGCGCGCTCTATGTCGACAACGAAGGCTCGAGCAGCCTGACCGTGCTCGACATCCACACCGGACGGCCGAAGGGGACGATCTCCATCCCGTTTCCGTACAACCTGTACTTCACCCCCGACGGGACCAAGGCCATCGACGTTGTCGAGCGGCTGCAGCGGATTGAGTTCCGTGACCCGCACAACAAATGGAAGCTGCTCAAGTCGGTGGGCATACCGTGGCCGGGCGCCGACCACCTCGACTTCAGCGCCGACGGCAGCTACATGATGATCTCGACCGAGTATTCCGGCGTGGTGGCGAAGGTCGACGTCGTGAACATGCGGCTGACAGGCTCCGTCGTCGTGGGCGGGCTTCCGATCGACGTCAAGGTCTCGCCGGACGGTCGGTACTTCTACGTGACCAACCAGGGCCGGATGGGCGTTTCGGTCATCGACCCGGTGGCGATGAAGGAGATCCAGTTCATTCCCACCGGTCGCGGCGCACACGGCCTGCAGGTGTCGCGCGACACGAAGTCGCTGTACGTCTCCAACCGTCTCGAAGGGTCGTTCTCGGTGATCGACTTCGCGACCCGCCGGGTGGTGGCGAAATGGCGCATCCCCGGCGGCGGCAGCCCGGACATGCTCCAGCTCAGCCCGGACGGCACGCAGCTGTGGGCGTCAGGACGCTACAACGCGACGGTCTACGTCATGAGCACCGTGACCGGCCAGCTGATCAAGAAGATCGCCGTGGGCTCTGAGGACCACGGCCTGACGTACTTCCCGAACGTCGGCCTGCACAGCCTGGGCCACAACGGGGTCTATCGCTGACGCCGGCATTCCGCACTTTTGGCGCCAAACGCGCGCTTGGCGACCTCGGATTCCGCCCTTTTGGCGCCAAAAGTGCGTTTTCGGTCAGCAGCCCAACAGCCGCGCGATCAGCATCCGCTGCACCTCCGAGGTGCCCTCGCCGATCTCGTTGACCTTGACGTCGCGCCAGTAGCGGGCGACGGGGTAGTCCTCCATGAATCCATAACCGCCGTGGATCTGCACGGCCTGGTCGGCGGCGCGTTTCGAAGCCTCTGACGCGTAGAGCTTGCACATCGCCGCCAGCATGCGGACCTCGTCGGTCGGCTTCGATCCGCCGTGCGAGTAGGCGGCCGCCGCCCGGTAAACCATGGTTCGAGCGAGCTCTGTCTCCATGGCCATGTCAGCGAGCTTGAACTGCACCGCCTGATGCTTTGAGATCGGAACGCCGAATGCGCGGCGCTCCTTCGCGTACGCGAGCGAGGCGTCGAGGCAGGCCTGGGCGACGCCGACGGACAGCGCCGCGATCGCGATGCGGCCGCCCATCAGGGTGTTGAGGAACTGTCTGTAGCCCCCTCCACGCTCTCCGAGCAAGTTCCCCTCAGGGACGGCGCAGTCCTCAAAGCTCAGCGGGTGCGTGTCCGACGAGTGCCAGCCGAGCTTTCGGTATGGCTCGAGCACGTGGTACCCGGGGGTGCCCGTCGGGATCATGATGGCGCTGATCTCCGGGCCGCCACGCTTCGTGCGGCCAGAGACCGCGGTCACCGTGACCCCCGCCGAGATGTCGGTCCCGCAGTTGGTGATGAATTGCTTCGCGCCGTTGATCACCCACTGTCCGTCACGCTGCTCGGCGCGAGTCTTGGTCGCGCCGGCATCAGATCCGGCCTCGGGCTCGGTGAGACCGAACGCCCAGAGCTTGCGGCCGGCCAGAAGGTCGGGAAGCCACTTCTGCTTCTGGTCGTCCGTGCCGAAGTCATGGATCGGTGAGGCGCCCAGGCAAACCGCGGCCTCGAGCGTGATGCCAACTCCCGCATCGGCTCGCGAGATCTCCTCGATGGCAAGACACAGGGACAGGAAATCCGCGCCGGCTCCGCCGTACTGCTCGGAGAACGGCAGCCCAAAAAGGCCCAGCTCGCCCATGCGGCGCACGATGTCGTAGCCAAAGCTGTGGTTGCGGTCGAGCTCTTCGGCCGCCGGCGCCACGACCTCCTTCGCGAAGTCGCGGCACAGCTCCCGCACCGCCTGCTGCTCAGGCGTCAGCTGGAAATCCACACCGCAACTTAGTATCCCGTACCGGATGACCGAGGACCCTTATGAGGCCGGGATGCGCATCGCCGCCGAGATCGCCGCGCTGGACGGCCCCAACGTCAATCCCGTCTGCCAAACACGCGTCTATACGCACGGCCGCCGGACCGAGCACGCGGCGGTCTTGCTGCACGGCTTCACGAACTGTCCACAGCAGTTCGACGCGCTCGGCAAGAGCTTCTACGAGCTCGGGTGGAACGTGCTCATCCCTCGCTATCCTCGACACGGGTATTCCGACCGTCTCACGCGAGCCATCGCCGGGCTGCGCGCGGACCACCTGACCGCGGTCGCCAACAGGTCCGTCGACGCCGGTCTGGGACTGGGTGAGCGCCTCAGCGTGGCCGGGCTCTCCCTGGGCGGAATCCTGGCTGGATACGTCGCCCAGACACGCGATGGCATCGAGCGCGCGGTCCTGATCGCGCCCATGTTCGGATTGAGGCCCATTCCCGGCCCGGTTCTCTCAGCGATGGCGCGGCTTGCCTACGTGCTGCCCAACTTCTACATCTGGTGGAACTCGGAGCAGAAGGCCACGCTTGGTCCGCACCATGGCTACCCGCGATTTGCCACTCACGCGTATGCGGCGCTGTTCGAGACGGGAACGAGCGTCCGCCGCGCAGCCCGCCGCACAGCTCCCAAGGCCAAACGCATCGTCGTCATCACGAACGCGGGGGAGCCCCGCCTCGACAACCGCTTCACCTACGAGCTGGTCGATGCCTGGCGCGCGCGAGGCGCCGACATTACGACCTTCGAGTTTCCTGCCGCCGAAGCATTGCCCCACGACCTCATCGACCCCGCCAACCCCAACCAGAACACGGCGCTCGTGTATCCGGTGGTGACGAAGGCGATTGTCGGCGAAACCTACCCTGGCCAATAACCCGCCAGTGCATGGCGAAAGCCGCCGGTGCATGGACTCGCGGCCGATGAGGCTAGTCCGGCGCGTCCAGGACTTCAGTTGCCCAGGACGAAAAGCTTGAGCATCCAGCTTAGGAGAACGCCGCTCCCGGCCGCGATCGCAAGCAGCCGCCACTGGGTCGATGTCAGCCGGGGCGTCCACGTACGGCCCGTGACCAACCCGACCGCGAGCGCGCCTGCGCCGGCGATGGTGCCTGCGAACAGGGCCGGGCCCAGCGGGTAAAGGCGCACCGAGTCGGAGATGTCGCCCTCCCACATATACGCGAATGAGCGCGTGCCACCGCAGAACGGACATGGATGCCCGGTGAGGTAGTAGAAGATGCAGGGCGGCATGAAGACGTGCGAGGCTCGCAGCGCCCAGTACACCCGCGTGTAGGCGAGCCACACGACGAGGGCCATCAACAGACCGAGGTCGCGCAGGCGGTCGGCTGGAAGAGCTTTCGCGATCGAGATCGGCAGCGCCGTCATTGCAGCATCCCGACTATATCGTCTGTCGTCTCGGCCACCGCCACTCCCGCGGCTCTGAAGGCTAGCTCCTTGCTCTTGGCCGTGCCTCGGTTGCCGGAGATGATCGCGCCCGCGTGGCCCATGCGCTTGCCCTCGGGGGCGGTACGGCCCGAGATGAACGCAACGGTCTTCAAGCGGGTGCCTTTGCCGAGGAGCTCCGCGGCGTGCTCCTCGTCGCTGCCGCCGATCTCGCCGATCACGACAAGATGTGTTGTCTGCTCGTCCTTCTCGAAGAGCTCGACGATGTCCTTGAAGGTGAGTCCGAGGATGGGATCGCCGCCGATGCCGACTATGGTCGACTGCCCCATGCCGGCAGCCGTCAGCGCGGACCCGACCTCGTAGGTCAAAGTCCCGCTGCGGGACACGAGCCCCACGTGGCCAGGGCTGGCGATCCGCCGCGGGATGATGCCGATCTTCGCCGCTCCGGGCGTGATGAGCCCTGGGCAGTTCGCTCCGAGAAGCCGGGCCTTCGGATACGCGCGCAGAAAGTCTTTGACCTTGATCATGTCCTGGATCGGGATGCCCTCGGTGATGCAGACGATGAGCTCGATGCCGCAGGCAGCCGCTTCCATGATCGCGTCAGGCGCGAAAGGCGGCGGCACAAAGATGCCGGCGGCGGTAGCGCCGGTGGCCTCGACCGCGTCGGCCACCGTGTTGAACACGGGAAGGCCGAGATGCGTGGTGCCGCCTTTGCCGGGGCTGGTACCGCCGAGAACCTTGGTGCCCATCTCCAGCATCTGCTCCGTGTGGAAGGTTCCCTCCCGGCCGGTGATGCCCTGCACGATGACGCGAGTGCTGCCGTCGATGAGGATGCTCATCTCGTTGCGGGCGCTCTGGTCAGGGCGACGATTTTCTGGGCCGCTTCCCAGGCGCTGGCGCCCGGTTCGATTCCGCTTGCGCGCAGGAGGGCGCGCCCTTCTTCCTCGCGTGTCCCGCTCAGGCGGACCACAAGCGGCAGCTTCATGTCGAGCCGGTCCCGCGCCACGACGAGTCCTTTCGCCACCTCGTCACCGCGCGTGATTCCACCGAACACATTCATCAACACGCCCTTCACGCGGGGATTCATGAGAATCACCGACAGGGCGTTCTCGACCACCTCGGCCTTGGCACCGCCACCGATGTCGCAGAAGTTGGCAGCGCGGCCTCCCGCGCGTTGGACGAGGTCGAGGGTGCTCATGCACAGTCCGGCGCCGTTGCCGATGATGCCGATGTCGCCGTCAAGAGAGACGTAGGTGAGGCCGCGTTTCTTGGCTTCCACCTCGTAGGGATCTCCCTCCAGCACGGAACCGTATCGATCCTCGAGCTCCTTTTGGCGCCAGGCCGCGTTCTCGTCGGTCTCGAGCTTGGCGTCGCCGGCGATCAGCTCACCCTGCTTTGTCACGACGAGCGGGTTGATCTCCGCGGTGAGTGCATCGAGCTCCGGGATGGCGCGGTGAAGCTTCTTGATCAGGCCGCCCAAGGGTCGCGCGAGCTCACCAAGTCCCGCCGCGTAGACGAGCTCATTGAGCTCGAAGTCGAGCGGCCCGCGCCATGGGTTCGGGTAAAGGCGGGCGATGGACTGGGGTGACTCCTCAGCCACCTGCTCGATGTCCATTCCGCCTTTGGACGAGAGCATGAGGATGTTGGCGCGCGCATCGCGGTCGACCGTGAATCCCAGATAGATCTCGCGCGCGATCTCGAGGGCCGACTCGCAGTAGACGACCGGGACCTTGAAGCCTTTGATGTCCATGCCGATGATCTGCGCCGCCGCGATGCGCGCCTCCTCAGGCGTCTTCGCGAGCTTGATCCCGCCCGCCTTGCCACGGCCTCCAACTGGAACCTGGGCCTTGACTGCGACGGGGCCAATCTCCGAGCAGGCGGCCGCGGCCTCCTCAGGCGTGCGGGCGACCTTGCCCCGTGGGATGGCGATGCCGAGCGAGGACAGGACCTCCTTGGCCTGGTACTCGAGGAGCTTCAAATCATAATCAGGGCGTTTCCGGAGGTGGCGAGAAAGGACACGTGAGATTCGGGTTGCTGTTCTTGTAGCTCTCGCAGAAACCGCGCTGGAAGTCCGCGTTGTTGACCATGACGACGGTCAGGATGATGCCGACGATCACGACCACGAGAACGAGAACGCCGCAGCCGATCAGGATCGCCGGCCAAGGCGAGGAACGTCTCGCGGCAGATTGGGCGTAGCCGGGCGGCTGGCCGTAAGTCGGCGCCTGAGGCGCCGCAGCCGGCTGGGCCCCGAGAGGTCGCCACGCCGCGCCATCCCAGTAGAAGAGGCCGTCGTCAGAGATCCATCGCCCGAGCGAGTCCTGTCGAGGCACGTCACTAAGTGTATTGACCCCGGTCGGAGACTCGGCGCTAGCGTGGCATTGGCGGCCGGCGTCATCAGCGCGGCGAGCAGGCCGGATTCATTGCGGCCGTCCCACGTGCGCTGACTCCCGGCGCGCTTTTACGACGCTAGAAGGCGCAGCGTCCGCTGGGGCTCCCGCGACCCAGTCGCGGGAGACAGTGAGAGGGAACCGGCAGGTTCCCTCTCATAGCGGTATGTTGCCGTGCCACCGCGGGTTGCGGCGGCGCTCCTTGCGGAGGGCGATGCGGAGCGCGCGGATGAGCTCGATTCGTGTCCGCCCCGGCTCGATCACGTCGTCGATGTAGCCCCTCTCGGCAGCGATGTACGGGTTGGCAAACCGCTCCGTGTACTCGGCGACGAGCTCACGGCGCCTCGTCGCGGGGTCGGCGGCGGCTTCCAGCTCGCGGTGGAACACGATGTTGACAGCGCCTTCCGGGCCCATGACGGCGATCTCTGCCGTCGGCCACGCGACGTTGAAATCGGCACGGATGTGCTTCGAGCACATGACGCAGTAGGCGCCGCCGTAAGCCTTGCGCGTGATCACCGTCAGCTTGGGAACCGTCGCCTCGCTGAACGCATACAGCAGCTTCGCGCCGTGGCGGATGATGCCGCCGTACTCCTGAGCAGTCCCCGGCAGGAAGCCGGGAACGTCGACGAACGTCACAAGCGGGATGTTGAAGGCGTCGCAGAACCGGACAAAACGCGCTGCCTTGACAGACGCGTTGATGTCGAGCGCGCCCGCCATCACCTTCGGTTGATTGGCGACCACGCCTATCGGATGGCCATCTAGGTGCGCGAATCCGACCACGATGTTCATTCCGAAGTAGGGCTGCACCTCGAAGAAGTTGCCGTCGTCCACCACCATGCCCACGACCTCTTTGATGTCGTAGGGCTCCTTGGGGTTGTCAGGGATGACGGTGGCGAGGCCGGGCGCGGCCCGGTCGGGATCGTCCACCGCGACCTGGGTCGGCGGCGGCTGGTCGCAGCTTTGTGGGATGTACTTGAACAGCCTGCGCACCTGACCGAAGCATTCATCCTCTGACTCGGCGAGGAAGTGCGCCACGCCAGACTTGACGTTGTGGACCTCGGCGCCGCCGAGCGAGTCGAACGTCACGTCTTCACCAGTCGTGACCCGGATCACCTCAGGCCCGGTGATGAACATGTAGCCGACCTCGTGCACCATGAACGTGAAGTCGGTCATCGCGGGCGAGTACACCGCGCCGCCGGTGCAGGGGCCGAGGATAAGGCTCAGCTGCGGGATGACACCGCTCGCCTCGACGTTGCGCCAGAAGATCTCCGCGTAGCCGGCGAGGGACACGACCCCCTCCTGGATGCGCGCGCCGCCCGAGTCGTTGATCCCGATGATCGGGATGCGATTCTTCATCGCCAGGTCCATCACCTTGATGACCTTCTCGGCGAACACCTCTCCCAGCGAGCCGCCAAAAACCGAGGCGTCGTGGCTGAAGAGCATTACGTCGCGTCCGTCGATCTTCGCCAGGCCCGTGACGACGCCGTCGCCCGGCACCCGCTTCGATTCCAGGCCGAACCCGCGCGCTCGATGCATGGCGAAGATGTCGATCTCTTCGAAAGAGTTGCGATCGACCAGGCGCGAAATCCGCTCGCGCGCGGTGAGCTTGTGCTTGGCGTGCTGCCGGTTGAAGGCCTCGGCGTCTCCATGACCGGCCTCGTACTTCCGCTGCCGCAACTGGTTCAGCGGATCGACCTTGTGACCCTTGGGCGTGCTCAATCGGCCCGCTCCATGAACATCCAGCGATGCCCCTCGAGGTCCTCAGCGCGGTACTTCTTGCCGTTCTCGTCCTCTTCTAGCTCGGACAGGATGGTGGCGCCGGCCCGGCGAGCCTGCTCATAGTGCGAGCTCACGTCGTCGACGTAGACGAGGACGCCGTCGATGATGTATGGCACGCTCGACCACTTGCGAGCCTGCTCGCAGCTCTCGCGGTGCTCCTTAGGCCCCCGATAGTCGGGGCTCGGCGTGGCGAGCATGATCAACCCGTCGCCCGCCTCCATCTCTCCGTGACTGAGGTTGCCCTTCGGCGAGGTCATGCGCGCGCGCTCGCGAAAACCAAACGCATCCGCCAGCCACTCGAGGGCCCTGACACCATCTCTGTAGGCGATCATCGGGATCACATCTGGGTAGGTCGGCACGGGCTTCCTCCTCTCGGTGAATCAGGCGGCCTCGGGTGGCCTGTACTCGCCGAACACACCTCGCAGCACTGCGCAGCACTCGCCAATCGTGACGTAGGCGGCCAGCGCCGCCTTTAGCGGCGGCATGAGGTTATCGGTGCCACGAGCTGCGCTCTCGATGGCGGCGAGGTGGCGGTCGACCGCTTTCTGGTCACGCCTCGCGCGCAGGCGCTTGAGGGCTCGCGCCTGTGCGGCTTGATGTCGTGGTCCGACTTTCATGATCTCGACCTTGTCCCCGCCGTCGTTGGTGAATTTGTTCAGACCTACCACGACCCGCTCCCCTGACTCGACCCGCTTCTGAAACTCAAATGCGCTGTCAGCGATACGGCGCTGGGTCCAGCCGGTTTCGATGCAGCGAACGGCGCCGCCCAGCTCGTCGATCTCAGCCATGATCGACAGCGCCACCTCCTCGACCTGGTCGGTCAGGCTCTCCACGTAGTACGAGCCCCCCAGCGGATCGGCCACCTGCGGCACCGCGGTCTCGAGCCCGATCACCTGCTGCGTGCGCAGCGCCAGCTCTGCCGCGTTTTCGGAGGGCAGGCCCAACGCCTCGTCGTAAGCATTCGTGTGCAAAGACTGCGTTCCACCCAGCACAGCGCTCATCGCCTCCAGGGTGGTGCGCACGACGTTGGTCAGGGGCTGCTGGGCGGTGAGGGTGACTCCTCCGGTCTGCGTGTGGAATCTGAGCGCTTGCGAGCGGTCATCCTTGGCGCCGAAACGGTCGCGCATGATGCGCGCCCACATGCGCCGGGCCGCGCGGAACTTGGCCACCTCCTCGAAGAAGTCCATGTGGGCGGCAAAGAAAAAGGACAGGCGCGGCGCGAAGTCGTCGACGGCCAGGCCTGCTGTGCGCGCCGCCTCCACATACGCGATGGCGTGGCTGAGCGTGAGCGCGATCTCCTCCGCCGCGGTGGAGCCCGCCTCGCGGATGTGGTAGCCGGAGATCGAGATCGTGTTCCAGTTGGGGAGGTTGGCCCGGCAGTAGGCGAAGAGATCGGTGACCAACCGCATCGACGGTTGGGGCGGAAATATGTACGTGCCCCGAGCCGCGTACTCCTTGAGGATGTCGTTCTGGACGGTGCCAGTGATCTTGTCGGGCGGGCATCCCTGCTTCTCGGCGACCAGCTGGTACAACAGCAGGAGCATTGCCGCAGTGGCGTTGATCGTCATGGACGTCGAGACCTTGTCCAGCGGGATGTCCTTGAGGAGAATCTCCATGTCCTCCAGGGAGTCGATCGCCACCCCGACCTTGCCCACCTCACCGTTGGCCATCGGGTGGTCGGAGTCGTAGCCGATCTGCGTCGGGAGGTCGAACGCCACCGAGAGCCCCGTCTGGCCCCGCTTCAGCAGGAAGCGGTAGCGCTTGTTCGACTCGGCCGCGGTCCCGAAGCCGGCGTACTGCCGCATCGTCCACAGGCGCCCGCGATACATGGTCCCGTGGATGCCGCGGGTGAACGGGAATGACCCCGGCAAGGGCTCTTCCCCGGGGTGGTCGTCGCCCGTGTACACGGGCTTGAGCGGAAGGCCTGAGTCGTTCCGGACATCGTTCATGTTTCGACGAATTCTGTCAGCACCCCACCCAGGGCCCTGGGGTGCACGAAGGCGATGAGGGACCCGTGCATGCCTATGCGCGGCTCAGCGTCGATCAGCTCGAGGCCGGCCGCGCGCGCGTCGGCGAGCGCCTGGGCGATGTCGCTCACGCCATACGCCACGTGGTGGAGCCCGGGACCGCGTTTGGCCAGGAATTTGCCCACGGGCGACTCTGCCCTGGTCGCGCTCATGAGCTCGACCTCTCCCTCGCCTGTGCGCAGGAACGCCGCCTCAAGACCTTCCTTGTCGTTGACCGCGCGATCCACGAGCTCGGCGCCAAGGGCGGTCTGATAAATCGCGATCGACGCATCGAGATCGGCGACGGCGATGCCGACATGGTGGAGGCGGGTTAGCAACGGCTCATTGATGTCTGGATCGGACATGATCTCACCAGGGTTTGAAATGATTCACAGCCGATCACGCGCCGCTTCGGCCACAGCATTGTCATTGAACTGAAAAGATGCGCGTCACCGTGTTGAGAGTGAGGATGTTCGGCAGCAGGCCGTCGATCTTGAGCCGTCCGCGGAGCAGCTTCGCGGCCACGCCCCTGCCGACCTCGTCGTAATAGACCGGCAGCCCAAGCGGCCCGATCTTCAGGTTGCTCAAACCCATCACCGTGTCGGCGTCGGTGCGGATCGTGATCGTGCGTCGCGGCTTGAGGCCGTTGTGAACGATCAACCTGCCGCCCTTGAAATCGAGGGTGACCCCCTCGTCGATGTCCGTGACGAAGATGCCCACGCGGGCGACCAGCGATTCAAAATCGCGTTCCTTCTCAGGCCGCCCGCGCACGTTGGCCTCGATCAGCCCGCCCAGCATCGACGCGAATGCGCTCGGCTCCGGATCCGAGTACTCCACTGGCCGCCGCTCTTCAGCGGCTTCGTCCTTTAGCTTCCGTCGGGCCATGCGACAGGGACCCGCGTCGTGCACTCGGTCATCTCCTGCGACGCCTTCGTGTAGCGCACGATCGTCGGCAGATCACCCTTCAGCTTGAGCTTGCCTTGCAACATGCCCCTGGTCGCGTCGAGCTGCTTGGTGGCAACCTCTTTCCAGCGCGAGTAAGGCGCCGTGATCACAAAGTCGCACTTCTGCGCGTCGGCCGCCGGGCCGACCTTGACGTCTCGCGCCTCGCCGTCGAAGAGGTCCATGACGATTCCTACAGCCTCTGGGAAGTTCTTGTCCGGCTCTGCCTCGACCACGAGTCCGACCGTCCACTTCCAGCCCTTGGCCGCCACCTTGTACGTACCGGACTTGTTGACTTCGTCCTTGAACGCCGCGGCCCACTCGTTCGAGAAAGCTTTGACCGCCATCTAATCCCCTCCTGATCCGGAAACCGTCGCCAAGAAGGTTACTCCGGGCCGACGAGGCATTCCCTTGCCGGTGCTCGGCGCCGCGGGTTTCGAGCGTGCCCAGACCCACATTTCCCGGCACTCGCGGACCGGGGATAGGATCACGGCGTGGCGGCCACCTCCGCGCCGTACTTCGAAGCGCTGTCGGCCCGCGATGCCTGGTTTCTCTACGCCGAGCGACCCACCACCCCGCTCGACCTGGGCACCGTCTACGTCTTCGAGGGCGGGTCGCGGGTCCCCGGCGGGCGCGGCGCGGAAGGCGTCGAAGAGACGATCAAGGAACGCATCCATCTAGTTCCGCGCTATCGGCAGCTCATTCACCGCGTGCCGCTGAACATCGCGCACCCCGTGTGGGTGGACGATCCGCACTTCGACCTCGGCGCGCACGTCCGCCGAGAGGTCCTGCCTCCACCTGGCGACGGCTCATCGCTGCGCCGGCTGGTGATGCGAATCCTGGCCCGGCCGCTGGACATGCGCCGGCCGCTGTGGGAGATGACCATCGTCACCGGGTTGAGGGGCGGCCGCGTTGTGCTGGTCAACCGAGCGCATCACGCGATGGTCGACGGAACATCGTCGGTCGACATACTGACGCTGCTGCTGGACACTTCGCCCGAGGGCTACACGCCCGAGCCGCCGCCAGAGCAGTGGCGGCCTCGACGCAAGCCCTCGAACTGGCAGCTGATCCGGCCGCTGCTGTGGAATGTCGGCGCAGCACGGAAGAACGAGCGCACGCGCACGCCGGCGATCTGGAGCACCACGCGCCGCCTGCCGTGGACTGGGTTGCTGAACCTCAGCCGGAAGATGGTCACGCCTCGACCAGACCTCTTCTTCAATCGAAAGATCGGGCCGCAGCGAACCGGTCGTGGCCTGAAGGTGCCCCTGGCCGCCTTCAAGGCCTTGAAGGACCGCTTCGGCTGCACCGTCAACGATGCAGTGCTCGCTGTCGTCTCCGAAGGCTTGCACAGATGGTTCGTGAATCGCGGAGAGCACGTCCCCGAGAAAGTCCGCGTGTTCTGCCCGGTGAGCGTGCGAGGCGACGAAGGACGCGGGCGGCTCGGCAACCAGATCAGCGGCATGGTGCTCGAGCTGCCCACCGGAAACCTGACCATCGATGAGCGCCTGCGCAGGATCAAGGTCACCACGGGCGACCTCAAGCGGACGCGTCAGGCCGTTGCCGCCGACACGCTGGCGGGACTCGCCGACTGGGCCCCGCCGACGCTGCTGGTGCTCGCGGGACGCTTGATGGCCAACCCGCAGGCGGGGGCGAACATCAACGTCACCAACGTCCCCGGGCCGCAGTTCCCTCTCTACTCTGGTGGAGCTCAGCTGCTCGAGGTCTGGCCATTTGCGCCGCTGTATCCGTCGATGGGTCTCGGCGTCGCAATCATTTCCTACAACGGTGATGCGTACTTCGGTTTGACAGCCGATCCCGGGATCGTCCCCGACGTGGAGGAGTTCTGCGCCCGCCTGCGCGAGGCGGCGGCGGAGTGCGCCGCGCTTGCTACTCGAGAGTGAATCTGATCGAGTTCTGACCGATCGCGATCAGGTCGCCATCGTTCAGCTGCTTCTCGATCACCGGTTCGCCGTTGACCAGCGTGCCGTTGGTGCTGCCGAGGTCGCTGATCCAGAAGGCACCCTGCCGGACCTCGATCCGTCCATGCCGTCCTGAGGTTGCGGGGTCGCCGATCATCAGGTCGTTGTCCGGGGCTCGGCCCACGGTGACCATCGTGTCCGGCAGCGCAACGATGCGGCCGGCAAATGGGCCCGACTCGAATGTGAGCTTCGCCGCGAAGCTTTCGCCGGCGGCGATCGACTCCGTCGGCATGGCCTGCAGCGACACCGTGCGCCTGGTCTCGGACGGCGTCTCCGCCGGCTGCCACGCTGGGATGATCGAGGTCGCCTCCTCACCTGTCCCGGTCGGCGAACCGTTCTCCGGCGGGGTTGTGGCCGAGCGGCCCGGCCAGGCGATGACGGTCCGAGAGGCGGGGTCAGCCGCGGTCTCGACCGGCGCCGGGACGACCGGCTCGTCAAACGCCGAGACCGGCTCCACCGCTTTCGTTTCGAGTTCCGGGCCAACTGGTTCGGGTTCGGGTTCGGGTTCGACCGCCACCGGCTCAGGTTCAGGCGCGATTGCCACCGGCTCGGGTTCAGGTGCGATTGCCACCGGCTCGGGTTCAGGCGCGATTGCCACCGGCTCGGGCTCAACCGCCACCGGCTCCGGTTCGGGTTCGATCGCCACGGGCTCGGACTCAACCGCCACCGGCTCGGGTTCGGGTTCGATCGCCACGGGCTCGGACTCAACCGCCACCGGCTCGGGCTCCGGTTCAATCGCAGCCGGCTCAGCTGGAGCCACGGCTGCCTCAAGTTCTGCGGCCATCTCGGGTGCGGCGGGCTCGGCTTCGGAGATCACGGGTTCGGGCTCGGCTTCCGGCGTCGCTTCCGGGGCCGGCGCCTCTACAGGTGCCTCCATCTCGACACCTGCGGTTTCCGGCTCCGCGACAACCTCGGCGACGACTGGTGAGGGCTCGGGCTTAGGCTCGGCGACCACCTCTTCCACAGCCGGGGTCTCGATGCGCGCCACCGGGAGCACCTGGGTGGCGGCCTCTGAGACCCTCTCGGACGCGACCGTCCCGAGGAAGCGTTCGAACCAACCAGCGATCCTCCGCAACCTCTCGACACGGCGATCCGGCCGGCCGTTGCGTGAGAGATCGTGGGACTCCTCCGGGAACCGGACCAGCTCGACCGTCTTGCCAAGGA